>Ga0105162_1000599_pt1 | contig 23001 bp, 21 predicted proteins | sample JNZ201metaG_FD_81532 | JGI IMG/M metagenome (GOLD analysis project Ga0105162, IMG submission 81532) | Hot spring microbial communities from Jinze hot spring, China to study Microbial Dark Matter (Phase II) - JNZ 20120812A | ecosystem: Environmental > Aquatic > Thermal springs > Hot (42-90C) >...
GTTTAAACATTTACTTAGTAAGAAATAGAGTTCCCGGAAAATACTTATCCAATATAAATAAAATGTATGATGATAAAGTTATTGAACTACTCAGTATAATGAATTTTATCAGATTGTTTGAATTATTTAAATAATTATTTTAAAACAAAATTTATTTAAAAACAGCGAGATGTTATATACATGCGATCTATTTTAGATTTATCGATGAAGATTAAGAAATGTAATCTATGTAGAGGATTATACGTTGATAAACCATGTATAATACACCGTATATACGATAAATACCTTCCTAGTAAACCACTAGTATTTGTTGTCAGCGAATCTCCTCCACCTGGTTTTAAACAAGATTACCTCTACAATAATTTTCAAAAAGATAATTTGAGAATAGTCTTATCTAGAATTTTCAATATCGACGAGAGAGATGTTATTGAATATTTAGTTAAAAAACATGTTTTCTGGTCAACAGCTGTTAAGTGTAGACCCCTCTATAGTGATAGAAATAAGAAAAACAAATACGTTGAGATAATGAGGAGAAATTGTAGAGAAATATTGAGTTACGAGATTAATGTTTTGAAACCAGAGATCACAGTAGCTCTCGGCAATGTAGCTTTGAAATCGTTTAGAGAAATAGGTTTAAAACCTGATTTTCAAGCGTATCATCCTCTGTACTATAGGAGAATAGGTGATCTAGATAAATTAAAGAGATTGTTTAATGAAGTATTTGAATCGATTGGTTTGATTTAATGATAGAGTGTTAGCGATTATAAATAGGTGTAGTTATGTATCCTTATCTTCTATCACTAGCTATGTGTTTGGAGGTATCTGCTTCACCCAAACCTGGTAATATTCATAGATTATTATTTAGAAATAATTATTATGAAAAGTTTCTAGCATCGTGTTGTTTATCGTTAAAATGGTTTAATCGTGGATATAGAAGAGGTTTTAGAAAATGGCGTAGTATTGTTTTCGGAGATTTAATATATTACTGTAGTAGAGATATTGTTACATATCTCGGGAGGAATGATTGTTTAGGATCACTTACTTTATTAATACCATTATCTGTTAACATAGGCTATTGTGTTAAGAGTAATAATGTTGATTTGAATTGTTTTAGAAATACTCAATACTTGCTTGATTCAACAACTATTTATGATTCAATATTTTTCTATAAAGCTATTCGTTTAACAAAACCATCACATCTTAAACCTATTGAGAGTTCCGAGTTTGTTGATGTATGGAGTTGGAGATATGTTAAAGAGTTAATGGAAAGGAATCAGAGGTTAATAGATGTTTTAAAATATAGTTCTAGAATAGAGATTGTTCATGATGAACTACTTAGTAATTACTCTAGAAGTATTGATGCACTCGGTGTTTTAAAGAACTGTCTTCTCGATAAGAGAGATTGGAATGATTGTGTAGTCTATACTTATATGTATTTGTTATCTAAACATATTGATACATTAATTGTTAGAAAACATGGTTTGGAAACAGCTAGATATGTTATGGAGAGAGCTAGAGATATTCTTAGAGAATTCGGTAGTGATAGATGGTTTAGTGAATTAGATTTCTTTGATAGTGAATTGAGAAATAGAGGAATTAATCCGGGTTCTATTGCTGATCTAGTTTCTTCAACTATTTCACTGTATTTAATTGAGAAGTATTTAAGTGAAGATAAACTGTTATTCTATTAATAGTGTATGTTTTAAACCTAGAGTAATGTCTATGGTGTTTAGTGTTTTGAGCGAAGATCTGCCCGATTCACTTAAGTTGAAGATTTTAAAGAAATGGATTAGTGAAAGTGGTAAGAGTTCTGCAGCTAAAGAATCTTCATCTAAAAGTACTGTTGACTTGGAGAGGATTGTTTACAGTAAAATAGTTGACGACCGTGGTTTAGAGTTGATTAAAAAAGTAAAACAACTTTATCCAGAAATATATCCTACCGTTTTAACGATTCTACACGATCTTATAAATAAAGGTGTTGTTAATGAATTAGATGGGTATACTCTGTATGTTTTATTTAATAAATATTTGAATATACCTGTTAAACCAGATATTAGAATAAGATTTGTTAAACGTGGTAAAGAAGTTGATTTTAAAGAGTATTTAGAGAAATAGTTTCTTTTAATCTAAATAGTGTTATTTATATTCTCATCAAAATCTATATCTAAATATCATTAGTGAAAAATAGGTGTTAAAGATTGAATTCACCAGTGTTTAGCTATAAAAAACTACTGGAGAACATGCTTGGTGAAGGTGGGTTTAAATATATTGCTAGAGGTAGAGAGCTTGCTAGAAAGGGTTTTAGAGTAATTAATCTCAGTATTGGTCAACCGGATGTGCCAACTCCCGATAATGTTATTGAATCAGCTGTTAACTCTCTCGTAGTCGAGAAGTTTACTAGATATACTGAAACACAGGGTATTCCAGAGTTGAGAGAAGCTATAGCTGATTATTTGAATCAGCGATATGGTTCAGATGTTAAACCGGATGAAGTCATTGTAGGACCTGGTGCTAAGGGACCAATATTTCTAGCTATTGCTGCCTATGTTTCAAGTGGTGATGAAGTGATTGTACCTGAACCAACTTATCCAGCTTATTCTGAAGTTGCTAAATTATTTGGAGCAAGAGTTGTGTATGTTTCGCTACTATTTAGAAACACTATTGAGGGTTTTAGACTAGATATCGAGTCTATTGAGAATGCTATAACTCCACGTACGAAGTTGATTGTTATCAATAATCCTCATAATCCAACTGGTGCTGTGTTTACGAGAGAAGAGCTTGATCAACTTGTTGAAATAGCTAGAAAGAAAGGTATTCTCATACTTGCTGATGAAATATATGATAATTTCGTCTACGAAGGCGAGTTTAATTCATTTCTATCCTATTCTGATTGGAGAGATTGGTTGATTTACGTAAATGGTTTTTCAAAAACATTTTCAATGACTGGTTGGAGATTGGGATACTTAGTTATTAGAAGAGAGATTGCCGAGGTTTTACGAAGACTTGCTGTTAATATTTGGGGTTGTCCAACGAGTTTTATACAAAAAGCAGGTGTTACAGCTTTGAAAGACCCTGAATCATGGATTTGGGTTAAGAAACTCGTTGATAGATATAGAGAAATGTGTGAACTAATGTATAGTAGTTTAAAAGACATTCCGTTTATCGAGACTTGGAAGAGTAGAGGAGCTTTCTACATGTTTCCGCGAGTTGTTAAGCTACTTGAGAAAATTAATATGGATGTAGAGACTTTTGTAGAGTTTTTAATAGATAGATATCAATTAATAGTTCTACCGGGTAGCGCTTTTCCAGCTCAGACTAGTAATCAATACATTAGATTCAGTTTTGCAACAAATAGAGATGAAGTTGAAGAAGGTGTTAAGAGATTTAAAGAAGCTGTTTACGATTTGACTAGTAAATAAGGTTTTAACAAAAGAGGGTTTAGATTTGAATAACGAATTATTTCTTAGTGAAAAACAATATATGATAATTGAAGTAGTTCTTAAAACTGGTGAAATCGAAGTATCGAAACTAGCGAGTGTATTAAATGAGAGTTCTGAGAGTTTAATGAGAGATCTCGTTGAATTAGAGAGTAAAGAATTGATTGTTATTGAACGTAAAGTTGCTGAAAGAATTGTTCTAACACCTGAGGGTTTAAACGTATTAGAGAAAGGTTTGCCGGAGGAGAGATTGTACAATATTATGTATAGATGTATTGATCGAAGCGTTAATGATTTCATTAATTGTTCTTCACGTGAAACCGAGATGGATCAGAAGTATGTTAACATCGGTCTCCAGATTCTAGTTAGAGAGAAGTGTTTAGATGTGATTAATGGTAAAGTAGTTGTTGGTAATGAGATTAATTGTTTTAAAGTTATCGAAAACGCTGCTTGGCTTAAATCATACTTATCTAGGATAAGTATTGAACAATATTCATCACCGGATCTGGTTAGCGTATTGAAGAGGAGGAGAATGATCAGAATTGAGAAGAAAACGCTTATGTTTATTAAACCAACTAGTAGGCTTCGTGAATTATTTGAAAAGAATCTTATTAAAAAGAAAGAATTGATAACAGTTGTTAAACCAATATATGCTAGAGAATTAGATAAATATACTATTAAGGAATTTGATTTAACAATACAATTACCTAGATTGAAAGGTTCTAAATCAAATTCTTACATGGAGTTTCTCGAATTAGTTAGAGATATTCTTGTATCAATGGGTTTTGAAGAGGTAAAGGGTCCTCACGTTGAACTAGAATTCTGGAATTTCGATGCATTATTCCAAGCACAAGATCATCCAGCTAGAGAGATACATGACACGTTCTACGTCAACACTGATTTCACCGGGCGTGTTGATGAAGAATTATTGAAGAGAGCTAGCGAAGTCCATAGTAGAGGATGGAGGTATAGTTGGGATCCATTTAAAGCACTTAAACCAGTACTTAGAACACAGACAACAGCAGTGTCTGCTCGAGAGTTATTTAAAAGAGGTTGTAGTGAGTATAGAGTATTCACGATTGATAGAGTTTTTAGACCGGAAACATTAGATGCAAAACATGCTATGGAGTTTTACCAAGTAGATGGTTTAATTGTTAGTAGAGATGTTAATTTCAAACACTTATTAGCTTTCTTCAGAGAATTCTCTGCTGCTATAGGTGTTAGAGAGATATGGTTTAAACCAGGTTATTTTCCTTTCACAGAACCTAGTGTAGAGGGTTATGTCAAACACCCTAGTTTGGGTTGGATAGAAGTATTCCCAGGAGGAATGCTTAGACCCGAAGTACTTCAAATACTTGGTGTAGATGGTGTTAGAGTTGCTGCTTGGGCTATTGGTATTGATAGATTAGCTATGGTTTCTCTAGGTTTAGATGATATAAGAGATTTATTTAGCAAAGACCTCGATTTTCTGAGAAAAATACCTTTACCTAAACTACCTTATTTCAATAGAAAAACCAGTGGTTTAGAAGTAATTGTTGTTAAAACACCATTATAGGATAGGTTTAATATGGAGACAATTCTACCCCATGAACAGATAAAGTTCTTTCTAAAAATACTTTTAAACTATATTTTAAAAACACGTGTTAGCTATGATAAAGCATTTAAAACTATTGTGAATAGATACGAGTTTCCTAAATGGTTTAAACCAAGTCTTTATAAAATAGGCTACTATACTGTAAACTACTATTATTCATTGAAATGGCTTTCTTCTAAACACGGTTATGGGGTTAAAACAAGTGGTTTAATAAACTATTTCTCTAGTGTTGGTTTTAGTATTAGAAAAATACTATCTAGTATACGAAGCGAATCTCAGGGTTTATCTAGTTATAGGAGAATTAGTTTAACATATAGTTATCCCGAGTTTCTTGTTAAAGACTTGCTTAAATATGTAGAAATTAATGAAATCGAGAGAATCCTAAGTAGTCTTAATAAAAGAAAGAAATGGTTGAGAATTAATCTTTTGAAAACAAGTATCGAGAATGCATTGAAGTGTCTTGATGAAACAGGTATTGTTTATGAAAAAAGTTTTATTGAATACGTTTATAGATTGAAGAAACCTATATGGAGACCTTTGAGTAGGAATAAGTGTATTAGTAATGGATACGTTGTACTACAAGATATTTCAAGCGTATTGTCAATAGAAATTATTAAGAATTATTTATATGAAAACATATTAGATGCTTGTAGTTCACCGGGTTTGAAACTCAGTTTAATACACATGCTTTCAGGAAGTTATTTGTTTAGCACAGCTGTAGACTATTCGTGGAAGAGAATAGTGTTTGAGAAAAAACTCTTAGGTAAACTAGGTATTGATTTATCTAAAGTATTTTTCATAAATAGTGATTCAACTATAGTTAGTTTCAATAGATTATTTAAACTAGCAGTTGTTGATGCTCCATGTAGTGGTCTTGGATCAGTTTATTCAGATCCAGCCGTTAAGTTGAATACACAGAGTAGTTCTAAAATCAAGTATTATAGTGAGAGACAATATAGTATACTGAAGAATATTTTGAAATACTCGGAAAGAGTGTTGTATATAACATGTAGTATACATCCAGATGAAGGAGAAAATGTTATAGAGAGAATTGTTTACGAAAATCTAGCTGAACCTATTGAAATAAATAATGAGTATACTCGATATTTAAGTAAAAGCTATCCTGGATTCACAATATCTAATAAAACCTATCGTATTAATCCATATCAAGTGAATGGTCAAGGTTTTTTCATAGCTTTACTTGAAAGTAGAGTTGTTGGTAAATGAATAGATTATTTGAATTAAAAACAGTTTACGGAATACATCTAAGCAGGTGTTTTGAAGCATCTCTAGGAATAGATCCTCTTCTATCTCCGAAAAAATGTTCGCTAAACTGTATTTTCTGCCCACTTGGTGAAACAATTGTTAAGACGATTAAACCGAGTATTTATGTTGATTTAGATAGAGTTATTCGAGATTTAATGAATTTTATAGATAAGAATGGTTTGATTTTTAAAACAACATTTGTATGGGGTTTGGGAGATCCTCTATTAAATTATCAAACCCCTGTTATTGTTGAGAAAATACATAGTTTATTGAAAGATATGGGATTTAATGGTAGAATCGTTGTTAGAACAAGTGGTGTTTTAATAAATAGTAATTGGATTAAACCTGTTTTCAAATATGTTGATGAAAATCTTGTACCAATAGCTTTACCGTATAGTTATTGGAAAATATTTACAGAACCTGTCGGTGATTTTAAATTCAATAATTTAGTTAATTCGTTAAAAAATATTGTGAAAGAATATGGTGATAAACTAGCTATTGAACTAGTTGTTTTCAGATATAGAGATTTTACAAATGCTGAAGAGAGTGTATTAGATGAGTTAATTAGCGTAATACATAGTACTAGAGTTGAGAAAATATATGTTAAAACTGTTAATAGACCAGGTAGGTCTATTGATATAAAACCTGTACGAGGAGAGTTATTTAACAGAGTTGTTGAGAAAATGAATAATGAGGGTTTTAAAACAATAGTCTGTAGCGATGTTTCTGTAAATAAATTGAATATTGTTGATAAAACGAATATTTTATTAAATCATATTTTAAGAAAACCGTTAAGTACTGATGAAATAATTCAAATATATGGTCCGGAGTCTTTGAAAATTCTCGAGAAAAGCTTTGTAAGTAAGATTAATTGGGATAATAAAATATATTTTAAATTGAAAAGTATTCGTTGAGATGATAATATGAGTCTAGATGATATTCAGAAAAAGATTATTGAGATTGAAAATAGACTAAATAGTGTTGAGAATAGAGTTAAGAAACTTGAAGAACTTATTGATGAACTCTATGTTCTTCTACGTTCTCGTCTCTAGTTTTCCTATTTTTCGACAATACATATATTGTTTCAAACAATATTGCTAATAGTGATAGATAGAAACTAATTTTCATTATTTCAAAAACTATTTCAAAAACTCTATCCAGCTCCTACCCCTCTTTGAAACATATTTTACTTTACTAGGTAGTATTACAATTAATTCATCGAAATCTCCTTTAAGTGTTTCTATTTCATTCCATCCTTTACTTATTGATTGTTTCATCTCTACTCTATAATCACCTGTAACAGTCGTTATATTAGCAATACCGAGATCTATTGGAGACCATAGATAAACCGTATCGCTGAATACACGACAATATAGTAGTGGAATGTCTCTTTCAAAAGTAATCAATGCACTATACTTCTGTAATATTTTATTCCTCTTAGTCCAAGCAGTAACTATTAAATCAACTTCTTGTTCCCCTCTCTTAGCCCATGTTATATATAACGGTATAGTTACTTCACCGGGATTAACATTAGTTATTAAATTAGTTGAGCCGTAAACTGTTTTATCACGATTAGTCATAACTATATATAGTTCATCTATACTAGATTCTAAATCAATCGTTACTGGAATATATGCTCCTCTAATACTATAAGTAGGCTTATTCGGTACTATTATTTTCCTAATTATTTTTTCAATACTTTTAACATTAATATTGATATCTGCTATTAATGGTAGATAACCGGGTATATCTATGTTTAAATAAACGTTGTAAACTCCCGGTAAACCACTTGTTTCAGCAATATAAGTCTTTCCCATATGATCAACTATTTCAATATTAAGAGGTTTTTCATCTATTAATTTAACACTAGCTCTATATTTATTTAAATTTAATTCAACTGCAGTATTAACAGACATTGTGATATCGCTTAATTCAATATCTAATGTATCGCTTAGATTAACATATATTGCTTTCAGAATATTATTTGGTAGAAGATATGATACGATCATATTCCTATTGGAAACATGAATATTAACAATAGTACCCGGAAGACTGTATTTACCAATTCTTATGTATTCTTTTCCCTTACGTTCATAGATGAATAATTTATTGTTAAAACCGATTACTAAGTAGTCTTCAGTTATGTAAGCTGAAGATATGTTTGAACTATATTTTTCATTAAACAATATTCTATTATCAACAATATCCTGTACGAAAACACTACTACCCGAATAGTATACGATTTCATCTAAATACATATTCTGTACTTCAATATTAATGTTTTTATCAAATATTTTCTGCCATAGAATTTTCTCATTATCTAAATCAATTGCTTTCAATTCTCTACCATTACTTAATACAGCGATATTGTTATTGAAACCATAATATACCATAGTGTTTTTAATGAGAAAATCGCTACCATATAGTTTCTTATCTAATACGTATTTCAATTTCTTATTATTATATAGAATTACAATGTGTTCAACATCCTTCTTGCCGATTTTTAAATAGGAATACCATTGTCCATTCCAATTTTGTGGAATCAAATTATCTTCTTCAACATACTTAAATCTGCTATCAAATCTTCTACCTATTATTAATAAATCTCTACATATTCTATCTCCAGTTGTTTTCGCTACACCAATTATTTGTTCTCCTGAGAAACCTATTTCAATATCACTAATATAACATGTTTTCTTAGATAAGAATCCTTTCACTATAGAGTCTAGTTCGAATAATTCAAAATTTCTATGTAAAACAAGTAATCTATTTTTATCTTCTCTTTCTGATAGAACTATTATTGTCAATGGTTCTAAGTAGATTACACTATTTAAAGAACCATGTATTGGGATCAAGTAGTCATTATCATGATAAAGATTTTTTATACTAGAAACAATCTTATAGTATAATCTATGTAATCCCTTCTCATCTAGATATACAAATGCTTGACCGAAATCAACCCCTATGTGATAATTCTCTTTGTTTAGAATTATATAGGTATTTCTACATCGTTTTTTACTTGAATCACCTAGATCTAGCGTATTCTGAATACTAAATGTTTTAAATATCTTTTTCTCCATACTCAATATATACACCGTACTATTAAAAATATTGATTAAAATACCTTAAATTATATATTTTTAAATCAGTATTGATTAAACTTAATTCTCTAGTATGATGAATTGTTTTATTGAATCACAATTGGGGGATAATGCATAATTTGAATATTGCTCATAATTGGACTAGAGTTTTGCCTGAGAATTGTATAATACAGTATGTCAAGTTTGAAAGCGATTGGATTATAATTGGATTATACTGTAGTGATAGTATTGAAGAGATTTCTATAGATATAGTTAGCGGTAGAATACAGAGACGTAAGAGTAGTGAGCTTGAGTTAATTGGTTATGCAGAGTTTAGAAAAAACTTCTATGTAATAACTTGTTATAAAGGTTTAAATAAAAGACTTTGGAATAGGATTGAAAAATCTCTCAACAGTAAAGTTATTTGTAGACAAAACACATGTGTTACTGCTAGTTTGAAGCCTAATCGTGTTCTTGAAGTTAAGGTTATTGATGCTAGGAATGAAGAGATCGAATCTATTAATATCGAGAATACTTATGATTTTCAAATAGGTTCATCGCTTAGTCTAGTTGTTTTAACTACAACCGGTATTAGACAAGAATATAGTTCGACTTTATTAATAGATCCCTCTACTATTTCAATTATTGACCACATAAGTGGTTTCGGCGGATATGTTGTTGAATCTACCGACTACGTACTAGTCTATGGTTTTAGCAGAGGAGGATATGTTACGAAAATATATGATTATCATGGTGAAGAAGTTTTTGAAATAAATGGAGTACCGGTATTGATTCCGTTTAATCCTCTAGCATATAGAGTTCATAGGGATAAATTATTTGAATTCAAATTAATAGCTATTATTGATAGAAACGATGTGAAAGCAATTAATCCATATGATTTCTCAATAGTATTTACAAGTATTAAACCACCTTTCACACGTGGAGTGCTTAATATTGATGTTGAAACATATAGTTTAATAGTATATTCTGTTCTCTGGAATAAGCCTTTAATAATTAAATACGATTCAAATGGAACTCCGTTAGTGATTAGTCCTCAAATTAGTAGCTTAAGATACGGATTATTTACTAATAAAATAGCTGCTATTTACGTTGAGAGAGAACGGGGGGAGACGAGATTATATAGTATTAGAGATAATATAATGGTTCATGAAGAGAGTTTTGGACCAGGAGTTTTCCCACTTGTTATAAAAGGAGATACTATTATATTAACTGATTCTAGAAAAATATCTTCTTACTCAATGGAGAGAGCTTGGTAAATGTCGCATAGTTTAATACTAGATATTGCTTTTATGCTTATTTTCGCAAAGATCCTGGAGATTCCTTTTAGAAAATATTATTTAAATCCAATTATTGCCCATGTATTAGCTGGTTTTATTGTTGGTAATTTACTATATTTGGTTAAAACTAGTAGTGGATTGGAGAGTATTATAGGTTTATCAATAATCTTAATAATGCTATACACTGGTTTAACTACTGATTTCAGAGAATTAACTAGTAGTTTTAGAGAAATATTTTTAATGAGTATATCAGGTGTTTTCACGACTATATTGTTTACATATGTATTTCTACAATTCATTGGATTAAATACCTATGCTTCTATATTCATAGCTATTGTATTATCTAATACAGCTACTGAGACTATAGCAGGGATTCTATATAGAGAGAACGATGTATATTTCAAATCAATAATTATTGGAGCTAGTTTTATCGACGACATTATAGCAGTTGTTTTCGCAACAATATTCTCAATTATTAGTTTAGGTGAAACTAGTTTTTTAGATTTAGCATTTGTATTAGTGAAAATCACGTTATTTCTACTAGTGAGTCTTTATTTAACAAACATTTTGTTTAACAAATTCTCAAAGATATATATCGCGATATCTAGAAACTACTATTATTTCGTATCAATAGTTATCACATTAGCTTTCACACTAGCTTTTATTTCTAAAACTATTGGTTTAAGCGAATTGATAGGAGCTTATATTGCTGGACTTATTCTAGCACGTATTAGAGAACCACATGATCCATTGTTAAGATCTAGGATTAATTTGATTAATTTTATAAGCGATTTTATAATATTTCTAGATGCATTATTCATACCATTGTTTTTCACATATATTGGATTATCGTATTCAATAACAAGTATCAATACTAATCTACTAGTGATTGTTTTACTCATAGCTTTAACCGGTAAAGTTATAGGCGTTTATCCAGTAGCAAGGTATGTTTTTAAAAACAATGCTAAAGCATTTTTAACAAGTATATTGATGACTGGACGTGGTTTAATTGAAATAGTTTTGTTGAAAATCGGTTATGAAATCGGAATTATAGACTACACGCTCTACACTACTATTCTAACAGTATCTCTATTAACAATTGTCTTAACACCATTATCTTATACATTGATAAAAATGAGAATGAAGTAGATCAGCTAGGCCCGTCAACTCATCCCCGTTTAACGAGTAGTCCCTTCCAAGCCTCATCATCGAGAATACTTATCTGGAAATAATATTTAATAAATTATTTAAACTAAGCTCAGCGATAACGACTGGATTAGTTAAACCTAGTTTATCAAGTATTCGCGGATGTATTTCTCCTACAAAACCTATTTCAACACCGTCTACGAATATAGATGCTGTTCTCTTCTCTAGAAAACCATTTATAGATGTTTGTCTAAATTCTGGTTTTAAACCAAGTTGTTCTAATATAGTTGTAACAGTTGTTAAACCATCAGTCAACGTTGCTTTATCATGTGATATAGCTAATCCAACTCTACGTTCAGTTCTAGCGCCTGTTTCATACTCCTCATCCGGTATAACGACATCTCCTATTTCGAATATTCTAATCTCTTTCTCTTTCTCAGCATTATATATTATCGTTTCCAATAATCCCGGTGTTAGCCATATTCTTAAACCAGTATATTTCTCCATTTTTGGATTTGATACTGTTATCATTTTTTTATCTAAATTAAACAATTCTAGCTGTATAGTTGGATTACTCATAATATAGTTGACTACTTCTATGAAATTATAGCTAGAAAGTATTTTTCTAAAAACTCTAGATAAGTATTCTACCGGATGCACTCTACCCGATTGCTTAGTAGATGGTAGTTCGATCGATTCAGATCCTAGTCTATCGTATCCATAAGCAATAGCGATATCTTCAGAAATATCGATCCAACTTATAATATCTAATCTATGAAGTGGAATCTTTACTTCTAAATATCTTTTTTTCTCGATAATTTCTGTAAATCCCATTTTATGTAAATAATCAACTATAGTTCTCGTATTAAGTTTTACACCAAGGATCCTATTTATTTCTCTAACACTAATCTTAATTGAACCACGACTAGATCTAGGTGCTTTCAAAACCTGGTTATCCGGCATAATTGTCTCTACATAAACAATTTTTCTATCAATAGATCTCTCTGCAATATTCAATGCCATTAACGTAACCATATCAATAACGATTTCGGGGTCAATACCCGTTGAATCAATAATGATATTCCTAGTGTTTTCAGTAACACGTGTATCTTCACTATTAATAATAGGTGCAAGTGATAATATTCTACCATCGCTATCTCTTAAAATAGGGTATTTATCGTAATCTTTAATAATCCAGCCAAACTCTCTTCCTTTATCTGTTTTCTCGATTATTTCATATAGATTCATTTCAACTGTTTCATTCAATGGTGTAAATTTCGTTTCATAAATATCTGCTAATTCGTAATAAACAGGTAGTTTAATAGTATCTAAATCGTAAACACCTATACTCGCTTTTCTACGGTTACGACCATATGTTGTAGCTAGTTTCTCCTGCAATTGCATAATTTGTTTAATAGCTTCATTATTTAATTCAACGTTTCTCACAATAGCGAAAGCTACATATGGTCTATAGTAAACGCCTTTATTAAAAGCTTTTATACCTTCATCAACAAGTTTATAACTCGTTTCACCAATACCGAGAAAGTATTTCAAACTCCTAGCTAAACCCTCAGTACTGAATAAATCAGGTCTATCATGTGTTGCTTCGTATTCAATAATATCTCCCTCTATACGTTCGATTTCACACTTCATTCTAGGAAGTAGATCGATTATCTCTTCTATCGATAAATCTCTACCAACTAGTTTTTCTAAATCACTTTTTGAAATCTCTATAACTGGCATTAGTTTTTCACCGGTTTATATTGAATCATAGATTTAAACTAGATTTAATAACATTCCATGTTTCAACAATATATTTCTCATCACTCTTCTTCCATTTGATCAACAATTCTGCTTTATAGTGTTTAACGTGTTCTTTAATATCAAGTTTTTCAGCTAATGGAGCATATACCTCTAGATATGCGAAAGCATTCGAATACTCTCTACTTAGTTTAAAATACTTTTCTCTACCGAGTATTCGATAAATAATTCTGCTTGATAAAGGTGAATCCATTAGTTTATCAACTGTATGTTTACTAATTAATGGTTTTTTGATCAAATATTTATTTAAATAATTCAAACTATAATCGGTTTTCAAAACCTGTGTTAAATACCAGTTTCTAACAATTGATTCATATAGTTTACTGTATATCTCAAGCTTACTCTCGCTTTTCGTTAATAAATATCCAGAAATCAGTGAAGCAATACTTATTTGAACAATACTATTGTAATCTAATGTATGTAATTCATCCATATCTGTATGATAGAATTTACTAGGCCATTCATTCAACATCGATGAATTAATACCCCAAGTTATGAAAACATCGTGGTCACTTCCAGTAGTGTATGGAGAAATACTGTATTTTATACTCGGTTCTGGAATGTTATTGAAACTTTTAACAGTATCATATACTTTACAAATAGAAACCCATAGTGTTGATGAAACGATATTCTCGTAAAATCTAGGTGGGTTAACAACTACGAGCGTTGAACCAGTTATGTATTGCTTAGATCCAACCATATCTAAGTTAACTACACTAATTGGTTTCCAAGGAAGTTTATCGTATAGAGCAATCGTACCAGTATATTCTGGAACCCATGCGTGACAAGAGTTGAAAACAAATTCACTACTTAATCTAGACAATGTTGACAATACTATAAAGTTTGCCGCGGATCCACTAGCATTATCGTGAGCACCTGGTTTGGGGTGACAAATATGACTTACGTATAGTGGACCCGGTGAATCGCCTCTACAAGCTATCAATACTGGTAAACCATCATTACTATATTCTACGTCGGCTTTCCAGCAGACATTTATTTTCTCTCCTTTATTGATGAGGTTTCTCAATCTAATAGCTAATCTATTCGGTATATTCATAACAACCTTGTTTCTCGGATCACTTGGTTCTAGAAATAAACTATAGTATGGTACGGCATCTATATATCTATCTTCACTATAGTTTACGATAAGATCTGCATCAGTATTTAAATACAGATCATATAAATAACCAGTAGCTAGTATCGCTCCATTTCTACAGTTCGGTTTATCACAAATACTTAGCTCCGAACACCCCTCTCCACCAGGGCTATGCCCCGCTAGTAGAGTAGGATGATTTAGTAGATCAAGATATGCTATAAGTCTATCTCCAATTTTGAATTCAATCCACGCTTTTATAGGATTCCACGAAATAGGTGTTTCTATATAACTTTGTTTAACACCAGGCTCTATACGTATAATTCTTGTATCAAATCCTCTATCTTCAACAATATTTTTTAATTCATAAACTACATTCCAAAGATCTCTAGACCCCTGGATTCTATTATACCTAGTTATAAGTTTCAACACATCTGCAGCTTCAATGATCGAGGTTTTCTTAGAGAATTCCTCATATAATCTATTTATCAAAATAACGCACCTTAATATGAGATATTTATTTAAATAATTAAATATTGTTTATAAATATTGTTTAAAAATACTATACTTCTAAGATTAATCTAAATAATTCGATAATAATCTCGATGAGAGGAATTATATGGTTTTCATAAGTATTACTCCAGAGATCTATCTTAATGATTTAAAGATATTTGCAGGTGGATTAGGAGTTTTAGAGAGCGATAAATTCTATGCGGCTGGAGATATGGATTTAAACTATGTTGTTCTAACACTACTCTATACAGATGGCTATATTAGTATTGATTTCAATAATGATGATGTTATTGTTAAATCACAATCTATTGATAAAAGTATTTTCGATAAATTGATTAGAGAAGATGTTTTTAAAATAACAGTAGCTAATAGAGAAGTCGTTGTACAACCCTGGATCTATAGATATAAAAAGGCTAGAACTGTGTTATTCGAAGTAATCGAACCGGATGATATTAGAAGAATTGTTAGCAGACTCTATGTTGAAGATAGCGTTGAACAACAATTTATCAAATACAGCGTATTAGCTAAATCATCGCTATACTATATTCAAAATAATATAGGTATAGATAACGTTGAATTAATAGATTTACAGGAATCTCTCTCTGGTCTAATAATATTTATGTTTAAAAATATTGAAAAACTGAGACTAGTGATCCATACACCTGGTCCATGGGGTCATCCCGTATATCCTGTTGAGTATTTAGAGAGAGAGTATAATGTAGTTATTAGTGATTCTAATAAATACGTTAATATGACAGAGTATTTACTGAGGAAACTAGGTAAAGCAAATACTGTTTCCGAGAAACAAAGAGATGTTTTATCTAAAATCTACCCAGAGTTCAGTAATAAATTCCATGCTATCACTAACGGTATTTATCTCGAGAGATGGATGAATAGAGAACTATATGAAAGATATTTAAAACAAGAATTCACATTAGATGTTCTCGAGAAGACTAGAGGTGAATGTAAGAATAAACTTAATGAACTACTATCTCTCTACAAAGATATCGATATTAGTGATAAAATAGTTATTACATGGGTTCGTAGACTTGTTAAATACAAGAGACCTTATTTCATAGCTAAATTTATTGAAGAGAAGAGAGATTTAAATAACGTGGTATTCATTGTAGGGGGTAAACCTCATCCTAAAGATATCGATGGATTGAATTATGCTAGATGGTTTAGGAAATTACATTTAAAATACGATAATGTTGTTTATATACATGATTACGATGTTGATAAAGCGAAAACGATTATACAAGCTTCTGATGTATTTCTATTCACACCTTTCTCTGGCTGGGAAGCTTGTGGAACAAGCTATATGAAAGCTCTCGTTAACGGTATTCCAGTTCTTTCTAGTCGTGATGGCGGTGTTGTGGAATTAGTTAGAGATTTCTATAATGGATGGTTATTTGGCGATGATATTCGTTCATTTATCAACATATATACTGATAAACGAGCTGAAATAATTGATGAAAACGACTATAGAGAATTCAGTAGTAAACTCTTATCCATATTTAATATCTATAATTATAATAGAAACTGCTACTGGTCTATTGCTTTAAATGCTTTTAGAGAAACACCTAGTAGAGTTGATGTTAGAAACGTTTTGAAAAAATACTATTTGGATAAAACTATCTAACGACCATTATAGTTACCGGTGAGTTTATAACTAGTGATAAAGCAGTACTTCCTATATTCAACTCACTTGTGAGTGTTAAACCACGAGCACCCATGATGACTAAATCATATCCTCCTTCTATTAATTCATTTAAAATAGAGTTAGCTACACTACTAGTATTTGAATCGTATTCAATAATTTTGAAAGCTATATCAACACCTCTTTTTTCAACTCTCTTTTTTACTTTATCAAAAAGATCTCTGGATTCTATTGAATCCTTAGGCTTAGCGTAAACAACTGTTATTCTTGAACCATAGTGTTTAGCTAGATCTATTGCTATGTCGAGAGCTTTAAGACTATTCTCGCTTCCATCAATAGGCACTAAGATCTTTCTATACATAAAACTAATTTCATACGTTGGTGCTTCACGATAACTCAATATAAACACCATTTAATCGTATTTAAAATAATTACGCTCTATATAATGTGAAGTATGTAGTTATTTAAATAAATTTCCTAAACCAAGTTTTTCATCAGTATCTCTAATAGCTTTCCATTTATCTCTCTCTAAACCAGTTATTGATTTCACAGCATCAATATTTTCTGGAATAACAATTGATTCCTGATGAATAGCTTGAACTAGAGTCAACTCTTTGTTATCTATTTTCATAGTATCTAGCCACACGATATTCTCAGGAATGTCGTATCTATATCTTCCTTTATCACGTGCGTATTCAATTAATTTAGAAGTTGAATCTAATCCCGTTTCTTTAGCATTAACTAATTGTATTCTCTTAACTTTACTGAAAATTTCAATAATTCTATCTAAACTAGTTTTCTCTTTAAGAAATATGTTTAAGTATTGAACATGCATTAAAGTAGATGGTACTGCGAAAGCTATTGTTTCAATATCTAATTTAGGTAGAACTGTTTTAACATCAATAGCGTGATGACTAGGTATTTGAGGCGGGTCTAATACTATTGAATTTATAGGTCCTCTAGTATCTTCCTTCGGATCAGCTCCTCTTCTAACAATTACTGCTTTTACTTTCTCAACACCTATTTCTTCATCTATTAAACAAATGATTCTCAATAAACCGGTTGTATTACAGCTAACAACTCTAACATATTTCTTATTAAAAGCTTCCTCATAGTTGCATATAGAGTTGAAACTTGTTTCAACAATATCATGTTTCTCTCCGCCTTGGAAAATAATTGATTTACCGTATTTACTATAGAGTGTGTGTAAATATGATCTACCCAATCCTCCTGGAGTAGTGTCTATGATTAAATCAGATTCTTCAATAAGGTCTTCAATACTCCCTTCTATTTCAATATTACTTTTCTTAAATAGATCAATGTTTTCACGAATACTGTATATTTTAAAACCTTTCGATTTAGCAATAAATGCTCCGTAATCTGGTTTAGTTTTAACTATACCTGTAACTATGAAATCTTGAAATCTAGTTAAAGCATCTGCAATTCTCTTACCTATAGTTCCGTAACCATTAATTCCTATTTTTACAACCAACTTTATTTACCCAGAAACATTTTAGCAGATAACTCTAGTGCTTTTAGAGCTGGTAGTTCTTCACCTGATAGAAATAGTAGTAAAGCGTTTCCACCTGTTGATACATGAACTCTATTACTCAACATATTCTCGCTAACCATTGAACCTAGATGTCCACCGGCTATTAATACGAATGCATTGCTATTGATAGAATTGTTGAGTAAAGATATTGTTCCATTACGGAATCTTTCGTCTTCTATCACACCAGCCGGTCCACGCATAATAATGACTTTGGCTTCTTTAATGAACTCGCTGTACATGTTTATAGTATTTTCACCAATATCCATTATTAAACCATCTATACTACCTAGAGACTTGTTCTCGACTCTGTTTTCAACAAGTATTTTGAAATCTATAGGTGTTTCTATCGGCGCTCCCTTCATCAATATATACCTAGCTCTAGGTATTAAGGGGAGTACACCTTTCTCCTCTAAGTAAGACATGTTTTTAGAACCAATGTTGATACCTTTAGCTACGAGGAATACTTGAGCGAGAAGACCTGTCGTTAAAATACGGTCAGCGAGTTTATTTACAACGAGATTTTCTATAACGCGAAGCATATCTCTAACTTTAACACCACCTAATACGAATACTCTAGGAGGATCGTATTTTTCGAAAACATTTTTCAAAGCATTAATTTCTCTCTCGAATAGTAAACCAGCTGCGCTAGGCAATACTAACGGTAAACCAACAATACTCGGTTGACTCCTATGTGCTGTTGCAAAAGCATCGTTAACGTAGATATCGAATAATGATGCTAATCTACGTACAAAAATCGTATAACTCTGTTTCTCAGGAGTTGCTTCAATGACTTCTTCTGAAACCAGTCTTAAGTTATCGAGTAAGAGTACTTCACCGTTCTTCAAATCCTTGATAGATTCCCTTGCTTTAGGGCCAATAACGTCATCTATGAATTTAATATCTAAACCACTGTATTTTCTCAATAATTCTGCGTGATTCTCGAGCGTTGTGAAATCTTGTTCGCCCGGTCTACCCTGGTGTGATCCTAGAACTAGTGCTGGATTATATTTATCTACAATTTCTTTAATTATCTTAGCGTGTATTCTAATCCTTCTATCGTCAACTATTTCTTTCGTATCGGGATCTAATGGTACATTAATATCTATTCTCATAAAAACTTTCTTACGAGTAATATCTATATCTCTTAGAGTCGGTATACTGGGTATTTTTAATTCCAATATATCCACCATTTGAATAATATGTGCTGTAGAGTTTTTAATTATTAATCAAATAAGCGATTCAAATAAGTATAGAAACTATTGTTTAAAAACTATTTGTTGTTTTAAACATTTATTTAAATACTTTAGAGATATCAATTGAATACTTCCGTATTATATCAATAATATATTGATTTGATTTTCAAACATAGTTATTTTCACTAAACACTCTTCTTCTAAAACTTTTTCAACAATTTAGGTGATTTAATGTATTTGAATAGAGTTTTAGAATTAATTAATAATAACAATATTGTTGAAATTCGTGGAGATTTGTTTAAACATATTCGAGAAATTGCTCGGTTAATTAAGAATCTTAGCTCTATGGGTAGTGTGCATATACTTGTATATGGTTCTAGTAAATACGTTGATACCGGCAAGTTGTATTATGAAATAGAACCTTTTATAAATGATGTAGATAATATTACAGTTTTCTGGGAATATGATATAGAATCTCTCATATATCATACACTACTTCTCGGTAAAGTAACTAAAGGTTATCTATTAATAATCTTACCATATGATCCAGAGAGAGTTTCGCAAATAGAAAATACGTATCTATATAAAATGAGGAAAACACTTTTAGAGAAAGTGCGGATTAAGGGTTGGAGAACGGTTGTTTTAAACCCCGTTAAGAGTTTTGAGAAAAAACACGCTGTGTTTAAAACAATGTTAGCAGATATTGTTTTATCTATTAAATCTATGAAGAAAAAGAGATATGAGAAAGAATATACTGGTAATGAATTAGTACGTCATATAATGGGTTTAAATAGATATCAAATTAGAGAACAGTTTTAAAAAAGAATTGAATATGGGTATTTAATAAAAATTTTTTAAATAATAATACTAACCGCATTCTGGATAATCTTCTGGAACTCTGTATCTGAAGTATTTACCTGTTTCAGGGTCTTGGAATAAACCTATTTTAACACCTTTCCTACCACTTGGACTAAGTCTCCAAACTTTTTTTGGAATGAGATCAGCGTCTTTACCAGCAGGTGTTTTTACTCTAACAGTTTTTTTACATGGTTCAGTTGCCATTATAATCACCTTTTTCATAATATATTATAGTGTATTTGGTTATTAAATTTTTACATTTATTTAAATAATAATTTCTATTCCATAGAACAATCTATTTAATTATTCAATTTATTTCTATACTCATATAAGTTTTCTTAAATCAATATAACATTTAAACATATTTTTAGACAATATTCTGATTTAATAAATATATATAAATGGATTGGTTTCAATAAAGTGTTTTAAACTAATCTGGGAGAATATGTGTACCGGCACTACCTTTCAAAGCATTATAAGCTTCATATAAATGTGCTATAATAGCTCTTTTACCACCATTCTCGATAAATCTTATAGCAGCAAGTACTTTAGGACCCATTGAACCCGGTGAGAAATGTCCTTCATCGTAATATTTCTTAATTTCAGATAAAGTTACTTTAATTAATGGTTTTTGATTCTCTTTACCATAATTTAAATAAACTCTATCAACATCTGTTAATATCATTAAAACATCTGCTCTAATAGCTGAAGCTAGTCTCTCACCAGCTAGGTCTTTATCAATAACAGCTTCTACACCATGTAATATTCCGTTTTCATCAACATATACCGGTATACCTCCTCCACCACTAGCTATGACAATATAGTTTTCTTCCACAAGTTTTCTAATAACATCTATTTCAACATGACCGCGCGGATCAGGTGATGGAACTACTCTTCTCCAACCTCCACGTGGATCCGGTTTCATAATCCATTTAAATTTAGTTGTTAATTCATGTAATTCTTTCTCACTATACCATGGTCCAATGTATTTAGTTGGATTATTGAAAGCCGGGTCGTTTTGATCAATAATTGTCTGTGTAATAATAGTTACTACACCTTTTACAATTTTCCCAAGTAGTTTTTCTTCAACGAGTTTGTTGTAAATACTTTGTTGAAGCAAGTATCCGAGCCATCCTTGACTCATAGCACCTGCTATATCTAGAGTCATAATCGGTAGATTCCTGGTGATCATGCCGGCCATCATCCATTCATCAATAATACCTACCTGGGGTCCATTACCATGAGTGATGACAACTCTATAACCTTCTTTAACGATATGTGTGATGAATTCAGCACTTTTATAAGCATTTTTCCAATATTCTTCAGAAGTCCCCTTATCACTTTTAGTTTGAAAAGCGTTTCCACCAAGTGCAACAACTATTAATTCATTCACATCGTTCACCTTTTAAACAAGTATTTTATTAAACAAATACAAGTGGTTTAAAAACATTATATTTAAATCAACGAATTAGGTATATTATCTGGATAATATGCAATAAATGGTTTCAAATTATTTTTTCTCAATAATTCAACAACATGAGGATAGAGAATTACATACTCAATATCGATTTCACTAGCTAGAACTGGATGTATATTGCTGAGTTTTTTCAAGAATTCTCTAAAGTTATCTTCAGGTGTGAAACTTAGCATTACAGCAGGATAGAAGTCTTTACCAGGTTTCAAACCTTCGTTCAATAAATTTTCGAGAGCTTTAAACTGGTAATCAAAGAATTCTCTACGAGCACCCGTTAAATTCTCGAACTCTTCAGGCGTTGTTCCTTTGAAAGATACTCTTATAACAACATTACTGTAATTAACTATTTTCTTAGTGAGATCGATATTATACCCTAGTAATAATCCATTTGTTTCAAGTATAAAGACTAAATCTGATTCAGAGAAGATATCGAGCAGTTCTATCAAGTGTTTTTCAGCAATAGTTGGTTCACCACCACTTAATCTAATATACTTATAATTTCTCTGTTTAGCAATACTGATTAATTTCTCGAAAACACTAATTGGTTTGTAGAAAAATCCTTTATCAACAAAATAACTGTATCTCCAGCTCCAACAGAATTTACATCTGAGATTACATCCAACAACATCTCCAGTAGCTATACCACCATACCATTTACCTCCACGGAATCTATAATATCTCAATTCTTCAACGTTGTTTCTAATACGTGTAACTTTTTCTCGAACAAATTGAGTTAATTTAAAAGGATCTAGACCGGGCAAATTCAAACTCCATATTAAACTTAATCAATACTTAATCTATCAACACTAGTTAATAAATCAATAAATTCTTCAAACTCTTCTATGAAAACAATATATTTGTCATAATTATATCCAAGTATTTTTTCTTCTAGAGGAGTGATCTTAATCCTACTATCAATTATCCTCTTTAATCTATTGTAAACATAGTTCATGGACTGTATTATCCCATTAAATTCGCCGAACTTATTGTAAACACTACTATATAAACAACTATTA
>Ga0105162_1000602_pt1 | contig 22912 bp, 22 predicted proteins | sample JNZ201metaG_FD_81532 | JGI IMG/M metagenome (GOLD analysis project Ga0105162, IMG submission 81532) | Hot spring microbial communities from Jinze hot spring, China to study Microbial Dark Matter (Phase II) - JNZ 20120812A | ecosystem: Environmental > Aquatic > Thermal springs > Hot (42-90C) >...
AAGTACTTAGGGATGCGAGATTCCCGATTAGTAAGGAAGACTTGGTAAAGAAGCATGGATGGAAGCTTATAGATATAGATTCCAGGACCCGGGCTCCAGCATCAACCATCCTTAAACAATTAAGGAAAGACAATTACAGAGATCTCGACGAAGTCTTAACCGAGCTTAGGAAGAGGTTTGAGAGATAAAGCTCATCAAATTTCTTTGGATAATTTTTCCAATATTTTTAGCAAACTTCATCGTAACACGCTTCGATGAAAACCCGGATACTGCATGGAGCTACCTGTATCATTTCTTATCATGATCAGCTAGAATAGCTGTATAAAGTAGACTTTTCAGAAAATTTATTATATTTATCGTCAACATATTATCTTGAAGCATATGGAGGCTCAGGTAGAGAGAGGAGAGGTCAGGTCAGGACTTACGATAGCTGGAGCTTATGCCTACAAGTTGAGAAAATCTCTATTCGCTCAATTCGCCAATAAAGTCAAGGCTGGAGAATTTAGTAAAGAAGATGTTGCTAGAGCTTCAAGAGAGCTGAATACTTTTCTCTACCATATTCTCGTCGAGAGACTGAAGCTGGACAAATTAGATGTAGTTAGGATAAATGTAGGATATGAAGTTCATGGGAGAGAGCTGAGATGGGATTACGATAATTTGAGAATAGAAGCGTACAAGAAGATACCTAAAGAGAAAATAGACGAAGCAATAATCGAGGCAGTAAGGCATATGAAAGAAATTATAGAAGGTAGATACATTGTAGAAGAAGTTGGTAAATCCATTACAGGAGACAGCCTATACAAGATTAGGCTAGGGGACTTAAATGTGGGTATGCTAGAAGCCATCAGATTGAATGATGAAATACTTCTAAAGGGAGCTCTCACATCCCCTGAGCCCCTCATAATAGAAAAAGTGAGGATAGAATTGTATGGGAGAGAGTTTTTAGAAGTATTATCAGAAAAGCTAAACGAGATTATCAGCAAGGGTAGGAAGATCTCTAGAGAAGAGGCTGAAGAAACCATCAGAGCATTACTGAGCATCGTCAAAGTACATTCCCATTAATTGGCCACTATCCAGGGTTCTTAGAGAGAATTGAAGCTTATCTGTAGTCGAGCATATTCGTGTCTCTCTTCCCTACCTCAAGATGTATAGGTATATCTTGTGTCGTTTACCGGTTTCGATAGAATTTACTTCGTATATCTCAGCGGGAGTGAGACCAGGAATCCCATAATCATGGCTAACTATTCTCGTATCCTTCTTCACCTTAACGAATTTTGGATAAAGCTTCTTAAGTACATCGGGTAAGAGGTACAATGTAACTACATCTGCATTCGTGAAGTCATAATTGTACAGGTCTCCTCTTATCACAGTTACTCTATCTAAACCCATGCTGAGGATCTTCCTCCTATTCAGTTCAACCAGTCTTGGATTCTTCTCGATGCCTATAGACCAACATTTGTATTTTCTAGAAGCAGACAATAATATTCTACCATCGCCTGACCCGAGATCTACCAGTAACTCATCTGGGGCTGGGCTAGCTATATCTAACATCTTTTCAACTACATCTTTAGGAGATGGGACGAAGGGTATCAGCCTTCGCCCTACTCTCCCCATACTCTCTACTCTTTTAAAAATAATCACGTAGATAAAAACATAAAATATCTTTAGAATTGTATTTATAGATTGGGTGTTACGTATAAGGTAGCGGGGTAAATTGTTCAAGTATCTTGAAGGATGCAGTAGAGTACTTGTTCTAGGAATTGGGGGAGGTGGAGATATATTCGCTACAATACCTACTAGAAACCTCTTGAAGAAGATGGGTATAGAAGTTTACTTAGGATGCGTTGCCTGGGAAAGGTTTGTACTAGATCCTAAACCAGGTCCAAGACCCTTAGAGGAACTTGTAAATATTCAAGAACTATCGGAGACCGTGTGTATCGGAGGTCCTGATACAATCACGGAAGATGGTATAAAGCTTCAAGCTTCACATCTATCTGAAAGACTCGGCGAAAAAGTCGTCCTGGTCGATATTACGAAAGGTGTGAAGAGAGTGGCGGAGGGGCTTGATGAAGCACTCTCGAAACTTGGAGCTAGCCTAGTTATAGGGATAGATAGTGGAGGAGACGTACTTGCTAGAGGATCGGAGAAGAATCTTAGGTCGCCTCTCTGCGATTCAGTAATGCTTGCATCACTCCACTATATGAGGAATAGAAACTTTCTAGGAGTCTTCGCTTCTGGATGTGATGGAGAATTATCTATAGAAGAAGTACTAACATACATTTCAGAGATCGCTTCAACCGGAGGATACCTAGGAGCTTACGGGATGGCTAGAGAAGATGCAGAGATGCTTGAAGCACTAGTCAACGGCATGGTTAGCGAAGTAAGTAAGATTGCATTGCTATCTTTTAAAGGTTTCAGAGGGAGCGTAAGTATAAGAGATGGTCTCTTTAAAGCGGAGGCATCAATCGTCTCAACATTGACATTCTACCTTGATACCGAGAAAACATATAATCGTAGCCCTATCGCTAAGGCCGTCTCAAACTCGGAGAGTATTCTAGAAGCAAGCAAAGAGTTGAACAAGATAGGTATCCGGACAGAACTCGACCTAGAGATAGAAGCATATCGTAGAAGAGCTCGATCATATAGAGAATTGCTAGGGAGACAAATTTAAAAACCGATGATTGTTATTCAACAACTTGGAATTGCGGTTCGTGAATGAAAGATTCAACAAGATAGTGGGGGTCTCGTTCGTAAGTATCGCTGCAGCCATATGGGGCTCGAACGGCGTAATAGTCAACTTCATCGAACTAGATCCGTTCCTCATCGCTTATTATAGAACGCTGCTTGCTACTCTTCTATTAATACCAACAGTCTTCCTGGTCAATAAAAGGGAATTCATTAAAGCCGTCAGAGAATGGAAGCTATTAATCTTTAATGGTTTCATGAACGCTCTAGGATGGGGGTTCTTGTTCTCCTCGATGAAGCTTATACCTATTGCGGTATCAGTCTTACTGAATTATCTAGCACCCATCTTTGTAGCAATACTATCACCATTCTTCCTAAAAGAAAAAATCAAGACCACTACAATCGTTTCTCTACCATTATCATTGTTAGGGGTCACGTTAATATTTAATGAGCAAATCAACTATGGAAGTGCTAGTATCCCAGGAATAATCTATGGATTATTGTCAGGACTATTTTATGCGGTCTTCATCTTAATCTCTAAGAAGATCCGAAGAGGATATTCAAGCTATACTCTAGCATCGTACACCTACATGTTTACGCTGGTATTTCTAGCAATTATCGTTTCAGCGTCTTCTCAAACAATCAATGTTAAGGAAGAAGCCATCCCATTATTATTACTGATAGGCTTCGTCAATACTGCCTTCGCTGTAACTATTTATTTTCATGGATTGGGACTTATAGAAGCCCAGAAAGCAGTAATCCTGACTTACTTTGAACCATTATGTGCAGCACTCTTCGGAGTCCTATTCCTAAACCAGACACTTTCCATACCATTAATTGTAGGAGGAATTCTCATAATACTATCGGGATACATCGTGGCAAGATACTGACCAGAATACTCTTTTTAAATACATAAATCATTATTCAGAATAGTAGTCTGTGGGGGCATTATTCTTGAGCTTGGAAAATACAATCGCGAGAGATACCCAGATCAACGTGATACAATATAATGAGAACTTCTTTAAAGAAGAAGCATTGGAAGATTTAGAGGAGATAACGGTTCCTACTGATAGAAAGAAGGTTACGTGGATAAGAATCTGCGGATTATCAAGTAGGGAAAAGATAGCAAAGCTCGCCGAGAAGTTTAACATCCATCCGCTTACTCTAGAAGATATTCTAAATACTGTTCAGAGACCCAAGATAGAGGAATTCTACAACTATACGTATATCGTCTTAAGAATTTTCAGGTTCGACTCATCTGAAAAAGAATTATTGTCCGAGCAGATGAGTATAATTCTCGGAGAAGGTTTCATAATATCCATAGAGGAAAAAAGGAGTGAAGAGTTAGGGAAGATCTTAGACTGGATAAAATCTCACAGAGGTATAATCAGGAAGATGGGCCACGACTACCTACTCTACCTCCTCATTGATGAAGTAATCGATGGATACTTCATAGTATTAGAGAATATAGAAGATGAGATAGGAGAATTAGATAGAGAACTTACTACTAACCCAACATCTTCAACACTTCAAGCAATCCATAGATTCAAGATTCAGCTTCTCCAGTTTAATAAGAATATGTGGCCTCTTAGAGAAGTTATCGGTACACTTGAACGAGTTGGGCACCAGTTCATTGATAGCCAGACTACACCATACTTTAGAGACTTGTACGATCACATGGTTAGAGTCATAGAAAATACGGAGACATTACAGGTAATACTGTCCGATATGCTTGACGTATATTTCTCCGCAGTAAGCAATAAGCTGAATGAGATAATGAAGGTGTTGACGATGATCGCGACCATCTTCATGCCTCTAACATTCATAGCCGGAATATACGGTATGAATTTTAAGTATATGCCTGAGATAGAATGGGTTTGGGGGTATCCCGCAACATTACTCGCCATGCTCACAATAGGATTATACATGATACTCTACTTTAGAAGAAAGAAATGGATATAGAAATGGCAAAATCTACAAAATCCAAGGCTCACATTAACAGCATGCTCTTCAGTATAAGTGTGTAAGCTTAAATGTACTCAGCTTGAGCGATCTCCTACTAGATTAAAAGATAAAATAATCTACGAACAAGATAAATAATGTCGAAAAGAAATGAAGACGAGGATAATACTGCTTCTATTAATAACCTCAATTCTTCTCTATCTCCTGCTCTCTCAAAACTTTCCTACTAGTCTCTTCATACATGAAGATGAGATCTATCCTAGACCAGTTGTCGAAATCGATTTATATTGTAAGAAGGGAGTCGTCAAGATCATGACAGATGGGAGAATTGATGGATGTCTTGATGGAAGAATCCTAGAGTTATCGATAAAACTGATTAATAATAGTAGTGAGGCAAGCTTGAGAGGGTATGATCTGTCAGCTGGATTGCTTCTGATAATAGAGGGAGGGAAAATCATTGAATACGATATTAGAGAATTCAATTACATTATCGGGATATCTGAAGAACTCGAGCTAACTACACCGATTAACTCGAGGATGGTTGAAGCTTTCGCAGACTACATCCGTGGAGGAGAAGTCAAGCAGACCTATCTTAAGATTGAAGTCAACTCAGACGAGGATGTCGTAAAGATATCTTTCAGAGGATGGATAGTCGATGAAGACAAGAAAATCTATAATCCCGTTATTAGAGAAGAGGAACACTATGTTGCAAGATATCCGACGGAAGAGTATGAAGGAAACCCGCCTGATACGAGATGGGCTGGGAAAGAATTCTTGAAGTATAAAGTCTATACTGTGGAAATATCGTGAAGCTTAGAATCGGAGATATTGTTTACATGATCTTTGCCTAATCTTAGTGAGGTGACTTCCATCACATGTTGGAGAACTATGTAGTTCTGGGAAGCCTTCTCTACAAGTAGCGAAACTTAACCCTATCTTAGCACATTCTTCTGCAACTTCTCTCATAATCTTAAACCTGACATTTTTCGCAAGATACCATGACCTCCCAATTCTTTCTCCATCTACGAAGTATAGCTTTCTTAATGATTCCTCCAGCTCAGGGAAGACGTGAATCATTCTTCTCCACCCATCAAATCTTGGTTTATAGGTACTGGACACAACATGTTTCACACCTGCATCTCTAGCTTCAGCCAACAATCTTCTAATATCATGATCATTTAACATGGGGATTATTGGGTCTAGTCTTAGTCCAGTATTCACACCTTCTTCAGACATCTTCGCCAAGGCTTGAATTCTCTTTGACGGTGGAGGGGCTGAAGGCTCTATCTTCCTAGCCAGAGAATCATCGAGTGTTGTAATACTTATAGTTACAGCGGCTCCTACTTCTCTCAATAAATCTATATCTCTTAGGACTATATCGCTCTTAGTTACCACCAGCAATCTTATAGGATACTTGCAGAATTCCTCAAGGCATATTCTAGTAAGCTTGAGTTCACTCTCAATTTGCGGATATGGATCAGAACTATTAGACATAGAAATGATAGAATTCTCTGGAAGTCTTACTAAATCCTTCTTGACCATTTCTATAAGCTTCTTCTTTGGTCTGCAATTGTGGAAATCTCTAATGTAGGATGATGCATAACAATACAAACATCCATGGCTGCATCCAGTATATGGGTCGAATGAGTACTTTATAGGACATGTACATAAGCTACTTCTCCAAGGATCGAATAACCTGATTAATTGAGTATTCCTCAACGCCGATTATAATCTTAACAAATTACTAAATTAACTTAACCATGTAAGTATTTGATGACCTATATAAATAAACATTATCGAACGAGAGCTATATTGTGAGACGTCTGAAACTTCTTCACAATAAACTTAATAGAGGCGCATCTAAGGAAAGATTAATCTTAAATTTCATCCTTGTTTAATGCTTTTAGGGTCTAAGTGGGCCTATGATCTTAAGTGATAGAGAGATATTAGATTATATTACAAGAGGATGGCTGGTGAAGCCGGGATCGGATGTTATCGAAAATAATCTAGTAGGCTCAAATAGTCTAGACCTTAGGATAGGTAGTAAGATTATCAGATTAAGAAGTCGTAAAGAGATAATTGATCCTGATGAGATAGACGAAATGCACGACTACTATATTCTAGAAGAAGGTGAAGAATTTATTGTAGAACCTAGAGAAAGCCTATTGCTCACTAGTCTAGAGTACTTAAAGCTACCTACAAACATCATGGGATTTGTGAGCTTAAAGAGTACCTATGCAAGACTGGGTCTTAGCATACCCCCAACAATAGTTAATGCTGGATCAGAAGGTGAACTAACCATTGAGCTTATAGGTGGACCATTTCCAATAAAGATACGTAGAGGTGCTAGAATCATACAGATAGTATTCGTTAAATTATCTTCTCCAGCCGAGAAACCATATAGGGGTAGATACTTTAACCAGAAGGGCCCAACACTTCCGAAAGTATGGAATAAGCCGTAATGCAGAATTCGCCTATGAGCCGGGCCATAGAAGTGTGGAGCGAGTTCAATCTAGAGCAATCACTAGAAGCCTCCTTCACACTACCATTCTTCGATAAGATTGGGGACGAGTACGTGAAGTCTTATGGAAGGTACCGAGGTCTGAGAATAAGGCAGGAGAGAAACTTGTTAGAATTTGAGGGGGGAAGTAGGCTTGAAGCCATGATGCTGAGTGGAGCATGGTTTAACCCACATGTAGAGATCCGTAGAATTAACAGAAACGAAAGAAACATTTTGGAAAAACTATTAGATGTATTTCCAGGCCTCGGAATAGCCATTAATCCATGGGATAAAATAGCAACATTCTACACGGTCTTCCTATCGAGAAACACCGACTATCATAGTAATACTGTCAAATGGGTGAAGAGAATTTTAAGAGAGGCCCAGGATGAAGAAATGATAAAATCAGTTAATTTAAGCGAAGTTGGAAAGAGTTATCAATTAAGACAACTGATTGAAGTTAGAGATAGAATTGATTCATTATTCAGCCTAGGAGAATTCAAAAAAGAGAAATATGAGTTAGAAGATTTCCTAGGTCTTCGTACGAAGATGCTCTCTATTAAGTACTGTGGACCGAAAGTAGTGCATGGATGGGGTCTATTCACATTAGGCTTAACATATCTAAGCCAGGTCGATAGACATTTACTGAATATTGGAAGATCTCTACGAATAATTAATCCAGATGATAGAAATCCTGAGAAAGCCTTATGCATAACTTCAAGATGCTTCCTAGATAGAGATTGTAGGATACTTGAAAGATGTGTTACCTATAAGCTTTACAGGTTATTCGGATGCATGGCCGGATGGTTTCAGACCGCTGCATATCTCTACGGAGCGAGATACCTGAGTAAAGGAATAGACCCTTATAGTGTCGTGAGAAAATAGATAACCAACGGTTTCACTCCCAGTAGAACGACCATATTCTCAAACTTCTCGTAAACAAATAGCCATGTAGGCTTTTATGCCGCTTCGGTCCAAATTCTATCAAATTCATTTCTATAGAGTTCGGCTACTCCTTTATCTCTTATCACTAAGACGTTTTCGTCATTTTTATCCTCAGCACTTGCTGACCAGTTATAGCTACCGGTAATCACGATTTCATCATCGATGACGGCGAATTTGTGATGCATTAGATCAGGGTTTCCATCAACTTTTATATCTACTCCTGCCCTCCTCAGCTTCTCATACTCTGAACCCTTAACATCCACCTGCTGTTCTTCCACTACCACTCTTATTCTTATTCCTCTATTTTTAAGCTCTATTAAAGAACCCGCCAACAGATCGCTTGTAAAAGAGTAAACAGCTACATAGACGTATCTTTTAGCACTGCTTAGAATATCAACGATCTTTGTATCGCACCTATCTGTTTTAGAGAAGCAGACGAGAGAGATAGTTTTATCAATTTCTTCCCGGGAGACTGTGACCGTAGATGTTTCTCGGATAGTGACTGTGATTACCATTTGAGTGGTTTCAACCCTACCAGTCACCTCGGGGATAGTTATGGTCCTATACTCTGTTAAGGTAGTGGTCTTAACTCTCACACTCGAGATGAAGATGCCCAGGATGAAGCCGACGATACACATGACGATTATCGCCATGATTACCGTCTTGATGGATAGATTTCTCGCTAATCCTCCACTAGACATATCAACTACCTCAACTCTAAGCATTCTCACAGCATATTAAACATATTGAGTGGCTCACGTTCTTCACCCTCTAAAGACTACTTCCGGTATCCGAGCTTACTGCGAATTACTGTGGTCTCATCTTATGATGCTCGAAGTATCCAGAGATTAAGGATAGATATCTATTAAGAACGGAGAGATGGAGAAGAGTGAAGAGAAGATGGATGAAGTAAGAGTTGGAAGAGGATATGACCCGTTGGAATTGACGGAAGAAGTTAGAGAAAAAGTAGTCCGAGTAATTAATAGTGTAGAAGAGAGAAAGTATTACAGGTTTAGGAAGGATAGGTGGTATGGTGGAATAGCTACAGGAGATGTTGTTGGATGTAATCTAAGATGTGGAATGTGTTGGAGCTGGAGGTCCGCGAGCCACATAATGGCTAAAGGCTTCTATTGTAGTCCTAGCCAATCCTTCAAGCAGTTGAGGAATATTGCTTACTCCTCAGGTTTTAGAATGGTTAGGCTAAGTGGGGGAGAACCAACAATTTCTAAAGAACACCTACTAGAGCTGTTAAGATTGTTCGAGAACTCCAAGCTAGAATTCATACTTGAGACGAACGGTATAATCATTGGAAGCGACATAGATTTTGCTAAAGAACTAGTACGATACAACTATTTGGTCGTCAGAGTTTCCATAAAAGGATGTTCGAGAGAAGATTTCTACAACATTACTCTAGCTAGACCAGAGTTCTTCGATCTACAATTGAAAGCTTTAGAAAACCTTATCGAGCAAGGAGCGAAACCTTGCGAGCAAGTCTACCCAGCAGTTATGCTTAGCTTTAGTGAGAGAAAAGACTATGAGCTCCTTCAAGAAAAACTTTCGGATATCCATCCTCTCCTCTCAAAATGCATTGACGAAGAATACGTCATACTCTACCCACATGTTGTTAAACTATTAGAGGTGAGGAAACTGAGGCCGAAGATATGTTTTCGCCCCAACGGTATCCCTGAGCACATGATCTAGAAAAAACAAGATATCAATGTAGGAAGACATTTCCAGAGTTAGATTTTTTAAATGCATAAATACATTTTCTAGCCGAATGGAGAATCGGTGGAGCGTTCTCACGGTCACCACTGTCGGCATATTTATGGCGTCCCTTGATGCCAGTCTTCTTGTTGTAGGTTTACCGGTAGTTATAAATGAGCTGGGAACAGACCTGGCTACTGGAAGCTGGCTTATAACAACTTACCGCCTTGCATTAACCATCTTGCTTGTACCATTCGGCAGGTTGGGAGACATACATGGTAGAGTTAAGTTATACTCTATCGGATACTTCGTCTTCGCTGTCAGCTCACTACTATGTGCACTTTCATCCAATGTCTACCAGTTACTAGTTTTCAGATTGATTCAGGGAGTCGGTGGAGCAGCGATGTTCGTTAACTCTATGGCGATAGTTACAGATGCATTCGCAGGCAGAGGGCTTGGACTCGGTATAGGCGTAAACCAGATAGCAATAAACGCGGGAACAATAATCGGCTATACGTTGAGCGGCATGGTGATCAGCTTATATGGCTGGAGAGCATTGTTCTTGATAAATGTACCTATCGGTATATTCGGCGGGCTCTGGTCCAAATTTAGATTAAGAGAAACAAGTCCTTCTCAAGGATCTGGAAAATTCGATTTTGTAGGGGCAGCCATATTTTCTATTTCTATAACCTTGCTGATGCTAGGATTAACCTCAGGGGCCATCACCACCACTATACCGTTATCTTTAATCGCTTCAAGTCTAATCCTATTTGTAGTGTTCATACTTTTCGAGAGGAAAGCGTCTTACCCAATGCTCGATTTTAACTTATTCAGAATTAAGACGTTCACGGTTGGAAACATATCGAATCTATTAAACGGCGTATCTTTTGCGTCTTTAGCTTTCCTAATCTCAGTATATCTTGAGATTATCTTAGGGTTTACTCCTATCCACGCCGGTTTAAGTTTGATACCCATAGATTTAACGCTGGTACTAGTTGGACCAGTTAGTGGATGGCTTTCAGACAAGATTGGAGCTAGAATACTTAGTACAGCCGGATTAGCAATTACCAGCATCGCTTTGATAGTATTAGCTAATATCTCTGTTAATCTTAACTATAATATTCTCTTAGTGGGGCTGATGCTAGGAGGGCTTGGAGTAGGATTATTCAGAAGTCCTAACGCTAGCTCAGTTATGGGTTCAGTACCAAGTGAGAGAAGAGGTGTAGCTGCAGGTGTTAGAAGCACTATCATAAATACTAGCATGGCTTTAAGTATACCGTTCTCAATAGCTGTAATATCCACAACAATGCCTTCTAGCGAATTATATAAATTCTTTAATGATAGAAAAATTGGTATGGAGTCTGTTACTCGGTACGGCGAGCTGCTACATGGTATAAGAAATGCTCTATATGCTTCAGCAATATTAAATATTTTTGCCGCTATCCTTTCATACCTACGTGAAGAAAAACGTTATGCCGTGAGAAATATCCACACCATCGAGTAAGAACGCGAAACATAGATATGGATAAGATATTTTCATAGCGTCTTTATCCCCTCCTAACGTATTCATGATATTAGGGGTGTTATCGGTAGTGTTGAGGGATCAACCTCGGTTTTACATGTCGGTGATGCCAATGATACATTGGCTCTATCTATTTATGGGAAAAAATAAGGGAGGTTATGTGGTTACGACCGCTGTCTCTGTAGATTGCACACCTCTTACTCTGTGGATTCTTGATGCAACAAGTTTTCCGATCTCCTCAAATGATTCAACTTCTATGAACGCTACAATATCATATCTTCCGGTCACCATTCTAGCGGACTTTACACCTTTAATTCTTGAAACCCCTCTTAAAACCGCGTTCGCATTACCTTTTAAGGCTCTTATGAATACGTATGCCTGTACAGGCATCCTCTCTCACCCCACTGAGAGAAGCGTCTCCGTTCTCTCAACTCCCTCGATAGCCTGGATACGTTCAATAATCAATTCATACAACTTCCTCAGATCTTCTACTTCAACTTCTACTACAGCATCGAATCTACCAGTTACAGGATAAGCAGCTTTAACATTTTCAATCTTCTGGATTTCAGGTATCATGTCTCTTAGTTTTCCCATTCTACATCTCAGTAGAATATACGCATATACGGCCATGAACTCTCATTGTAGATATTGCATAAAATGGTAGATAAGGCTTCCTTTGAACAACATTATTTATAAACACCTGCTCGTAACGCGGATAAAAACCATAAACTATCTTTAAAAGAATCTTGACCTATGAGAGAGTGACGAAGCAAGTATACCAGTCCATGTTCTAGGGAATTGATTACATTAAAATATACTTCAGAGATTACTCAACAAATATTGCATCCATATAATTCTATCTTCTATTACTTTTTCATAGAGATTTCGTTCTTCTCTTTTATCAATTTACACGGTCTAATAGTTTACCTTGACTCCGTTTATCTTGTGTTGTTCTATCAGCCTGCTACTTAACAATGTAAGCCCTCTAGCTTCCATTCGGGGGCTTTTCATTTTTCTATGCTCATGATTCTATGATATCGACCCTAATGTTAATGGAATATCTATTTCACGATTATCTCTCAATATTTTTAGTGTTATCGTATCTCCAGGTCTTTTATATTCTTCAATGTATGATAGTATGTCTGCTAGACCGAAGACGACTATACCGTCAACGCCTATTATTACGTCTCCTCCAATATTTATTCTTGTTCCATCTGAGAGCGTGATCACCCTGCTGCCAGCTCTCAACCCAGCTTTCTCTGCAGGGCTATCCTTTGCAACAGCTGTTATTAGTAGTCCATATGCTTTCTCCAAATTCATCAATTGAGCTACCTCCATGTTAACATCTATTCCACCTATACCCATCCATGGATGCTCATAGCTGCCTTTCTCGATTAATGATTTAACAACTCTTACAACTATGTTGGAGGGTATCGCGAAACCTATTCCCGCAAATTCTCCAGTAGTTGATGCGATAGCGGTTGTAACGCCTACGACTTTTCCAGAATAGTCTAGTAATGGTCCACCACTGTTCCCTGGGTTTACAGCTGCGTCGAACTGTATTACTCCAGGTATACCTCTACCGCCAGGGCTTTCGAGAAGTCTGTTCAACTGGCTTATCACTCCCGCAGTTAAAGTAGCTGTTAATCCGAATGGGTTCCCTATAGCGATCACAGGCTGCCCAACTCTAAGTTTTGACGAGTCACTAAAAGCTAAGGGGTTCAGAGTTTTCTCACCAGGCTCTATTTTTAATACTGCTAAATCAGCGTAAGGGTCTACTCCAATTATCCTAGCCACGTATACACTTCTATCTGGGAAGAATACCTGTACACTTTCAGCATTCTCAACAACATGGTAGTTCGTGATAATGTATCCATCAGGAGAGTATACGAATCCAGAACCCTCAGACGAGGCGTAAGTTTTACCGAAGATCGTTTCTACAACGATTCTAGATTTTATCAGGACAATCGAGTCTTTAACTTTCTCATATACCATCTCCGGAGCGGTGAGATTATGCTGAGCCAATGTTAAAACAGCCGTTGAGGAAATATTCGACCTCAGAATGGATAGATTTTCTTCTATATCTGTTAAGCGATATTCATAGTTTGAGAGCCTGGACCTCAGATCGTCGATCTTCTCGGAAAGTTGTAGAAGCTTTATGTTAAAATCATTAATAGATAGTTGGTATAGGATTAGTGATCCTGCAGACAATATTAGTGCAGCCACGATAACTATGGTTAATGCGATGTATGCTCTGTTCATCTTACTTACCACCTCTTATCCAGACATCTATTTTCACAAATGATAGCATTTGTGGACTTTATAAGGAATTTCCTGAAACAAGCTGGAACAAGATAACTAGAAGACTGCGTTAACAAAGAAAAATATCCTAGGCTTTCCCTATATTTTTTCGAAAAGATTTTTCAGCTAATCTAGATGGAATCTACCAACCGTATCGATTCTCTCAAATCCGTGATATCCGAATCTTTCTCTAAGAGCCTGGATAAGGTTTGCAGGTAGTCTCTCACGTTTTAGGGCTATCAGGTAATTTAGAGACGAGTCGAAGATAGGTGTAGGAATATCCGTAAATTTTAACTTAGAAAGAAGTAGTCTAAGAGAACCTTCTAGACCAGTAACCTCTTTGAATAGCTCGTCATCCATTAGAATATTCTCTATTCCCGGATTTCTCTCAACTACTTCTATAAGCTTGTTTAGTAGTGCAGAACGTATTATGCATCCACCCCTCCATATCTTCAACAATTTCACTATGTCGATATTATATGAATACTCGTCTGAAGCCTTCTTGATAAGATGTAGACCCTGAGTATACGATAGAATCATAGCCAGATGAAACGAGTTCTTTAAATGATCGAGGAAGAGCTCCGTTGACCCTAAATTACTCTTATTCTTATTTGAAGATTCACAGAGTTTCCTCGACAACGATGTACGTAAGTCCTTATACGTAGATATTACTCTAGAAGTAACGGCTGCATCAATACATGGTGTTGGAACAACTATATCTAAGGCTGTCTGGGTAGTCCATTTACCTGTTCCTTTCTGTTCAGCTTTATCATATATTAATTCTACAATTGGTAAATTTGTTACTTCATCTACCCTCTGTAGCACATCTACAGTTATCTCAAGAAGATATGAATTCAAATCATGCTTAAGCCATTCTCTAAACATGTCCCTGATATGTGGGATCTCCAACATCATAACATTCCTCATAATATCATATGTTTCTGCAATAGATTCCATGATAGCGTATTCAATACCGTTATGAACCATTTTTACGAAGTGCCCTGCTCCTCTAGATCCAACGTATCCTGCGCAGGGCTCACTATCTACTTTTGCGGAGATACTCCTCCAAAATTCTCTCATAACAGAGTATCCATACTCTTCTCCGCCCACCATGATTGATGGACCCTTCAATGCTCCTTCTTTTCCGCCGCTTATCCCAACCCCCATCAATACAATATTCTTCTTCTTTAACTCATCCTGTCTCCTCTCCGTATCTTTATAGAAAGAATTACCACAATCACAAACAATATCTCCCTCATCCAAGTATTTTGAGAGGGAGACGAGTATCTGGTCGACTGGCTGGCCTGCTGGAACTAGTAAGATTATCTTTCTAGGTTTCTCAAGAGAGTTGACGAATTCTTCAATAGTATATGTAGGCTTAATCTCAAACATGTTTGATGCTTTTTCATAAAGTTTCTTTGTCTTCTCCACTACTTTATCATATATAGACACGGTGAATCCCTTTGAAACAGTATTTAACGTAAGGTTTCCACCCATAACTCCAAGCCCAATTATACCAAGATAGCTTAATGTATGCACAGACTATAGAGCCTAGCCTTTAATATTAAATCTTACAGAATATTAGGGGTAACATGAACATATTGAGGTGCCGATCTTCATAACATTACCGCATTATTCTTTGCTTAGAAATGTATAAATAAGGTTTTCCAGACATCATAGGTAGGAGCATCTAGATGGCTGAAGATTCCGAAGAACTCTATCTTTCGTTCCTGTTCCTAGCCTTCATAATACTCGTCTTTACCTCTTCAGCTAATGCTGTTACTATGGGTGAGTTGATCCTGCGTATATATGAAGATGGAGTAGTCGCCATAGAGGATAGAATCTTACCTGAAGTTGATTATGGGAATGTTACGGTTAAGCTTCTTACAAACAGAGTAGAGAACATCTTAGTAGTAGGTGGAGAAGGGAGACTAGTCAGCTATCAACTTAACGGAGACCTAGTAACATTGTATGGGGAAATACCAAACCAAGTCGTAATCCATTACGAGACCTCGGCTTTAACTATAAAGAATGGATCATTATGGACGTTGGAAATATATCTACATAGGGATGCAGAAGTAGTGATGCCAAGTAGAAGTGTCATCATATCTCTAAGCGATGTCCCTAAAATGATCGTGGGGGAAGCAAATTCTCTAAAACTATTATTAAGCCCAGGATTTTGGAAGATCGAGTACGTGATACAGTTTACGCCTCATAACACTATACAGGAAGCACAAGACAGTTCTTACATAATTATTTTTTCAAGCATTATTGGAGGACCTATTGCGATAGTTTCAGCTATGCTCTACATTAGGAGGAAAAAGAATTCAAGCATGGTTCTTGATGATGAGAAGAAGGTCTTCGAATTGATTAAAAAGAGGAGGAGGGTTACGGAAGCGGAGATTAGAGCTTTAACACGTCTGCCTAAGACGACGGTTTGGAGAATTGTTAGAAGACTTGAAAGAAAGGGATTAGTAAGAGTTATCAAAGTTAATAATAGGAATGAAGTGGAGCTTGCTTAGCTCGAAGACACAGAATATTCATTTCATTCAGCATTGTCATGCAGGGATTTTACAAGTTTCAGGGCTACTCATAGTCTTTAAGGACCTTAATGTTTCATTGATTACTCTAAATGCTTCATTCAGCTTTCTACCAGCTTCAATATAAGAGCTTTCATCAATTAGCTCTCTTGCTTCATCGATCAACTGCCTCAATTTTGTAGTAGAGTTCGATAAGAGTCCTCTAACTTCTTCATCGCTAGTCTTCTCATATAGATTTGTAAAGATGTTTAACCAGTGCTTGGCTCTCTCCAACTTACCCAAGAGCATATTCCTCAACATCAATTCTTCATGGTACGTCTCGTTACCGCCTAAAGGTGGAGGGGGCATAGATTTACGGAATAGAAACATAAGTTCTCTAAGCTTCCTCCAAGCCGAGAAACGGTCGCCTCTCTCCATAAATCCGTAGGCTTCTTTGAGCAGGTCTTTAGCTTTCTCGATCTCGGCTTTGCTGAGGTATGGGGGACTACCAATTGGAGGCTGTTCTGCTTCTCTAATCTCTTTCTCCATTAAGTCTAGAAGCATTTTCAGATCATCCATCTCCTTTACTCTGAGATTTATGAAATAATTGTATGCTAGGATTATGGAGAGAGCTGACAATACAACTACTATGCAGATGAAAGTGATCCACTTACTTCTCCCGGTGAACAGCTTGTTTACTGCTTTCACTAGTTTACTCTTGTTACTCATACCTGAGCGCCTCCAATGGGGTATACTTGGCAGCTCTCCACGCTGGAATTATCCCTGCTAATAATCCTATTAGTACGGCCATCACTAATGCTGTTATTAATACTTCAGGAGTTATCTTGGGAGCTATCTGGAGTGTTAACATCGTCTGGCCCCCTCCACCTCCTGCACCAGGCATTCTCAAGTTACCGAATGGTGCAAAGAAGAAGTATCCTCCCACAGATCCCGCTATTATTCCTATTACTCCTCCCATAAATCCTATTAATATCGCTTCAGTTAGGAATATCCCAAGTATATGTCTTGTCTTGAAACCAATTGCTTTAAGTATACCTATCTCCCTAATCCTCTCTGTAACTGATGTAAACATCGTCGTCATTATCGCCAGGAAGGCGACAACGAATGACATGAAGGCCATGGAACCTAGAAACATTGAGAATTGACCTATCGTCTGCTGGATCGTCTGCACCATTTGCTGAGGTGAGAACGTTCTAACACCGTCTCCTAGAACATTTGTTATCCCTCTCTGAACATCCTCTACATACTCAGCGTCTCTAGCGATCACTAATACCTGATTGTATGTTGACGTGCTTGCCAGCTTACTTCCAGCTTTCAGAGGAATAAATATAGTTGTATCAGGATTATAAAAAAGACCTTGACCATACTGTTTAAGCACTCCTATCACCTTCACTGTAATCATTCGCGTTTCACCTCTACCCGTAGTCGCCTCTATAGTTATTAAGTCGCTGATATTCACTTCCGGTAGGTCGCTTTGATCAGGTTTTGCAACCTTTGAACCTATCACTGCGATGTATCTTCCAGAACCCGAAATCTCTCCTTCTTGGATTTCTAATCCTTGAAAAATCTTTTCAAGAAGATCTAAGTCAACTGCAACGATTCTGTATGTTTCCTCACTTCCTGGAGTTAATTCTATTGTTTTACCTTTGATCTTCACTGTGGCTGCAGGTATGGTATATACTGGGGCTACTGCGTCTACATCTTCGATTTTAGATATTTTCTGTATTGTCTTGTCTGTAAACTCAACCCCGCTTCTCGGCATGGACGTCAACATGATCACGTTTGCACCTAAAGATTGTAGTCTACTTGTTAAAGCTTCTCCAAATCCTTGAGTTGAGGCAATTGCTGCAACGTAGAGGGCTGGGCCAATAACCATTCCAAGTATAGTTAAACTCGTTCTGAGTTTTCTAGATTTGAGAGCTGCAAAAGCCAGGTATAACATGTCAGGGAGCTTCACGTTTTTTACGCCTCCTCAGCAAGATCATTACCGATACCCCGACGACAGCCGCTACCACTATTGAAATCAGGATAGGGTTCTGTAAAATCATATACGGTTGCCACCCACCTTGGATTGTTGTCTGGCGTTGTACTGTTCCTGTGGCAAATGAGCGTGTAGCAGTAGGAAGAATACTTCTCGAAGTTACTTCTATCTCTATTGTCTTTGAATATTCTGTAACCTCGCCGAAGACGTCGCTACATGAAATTGTGAGGTCTGCAGTGTATTTCCCAGGTCTTGCATTCTCCGCTACATCTACCGATACTGAGAATGACGCTTTTGAGAGACTAGATATATCGCCTATGTAGTATACAGAGTCTATCGTCTCGATTAAGGGTGGAGATGCTCTTACCCTTACTTCACATAGTTTGCCGGTTGATAATCCTCTGTTGTATATATCTCCAGAGATATCCAACGATTCGCCAGCGGCCACTGAGGTAGAAGAGAGAACAACTCCGCTGAACCCGAATCTTAAGTCAGGCTTTATTATTATCGGAACCATTACTTCATCTGTCTTCAGTTCTCCAGAGGGGTTGCGATAAGTTATTGAAAGTTTGCCGTATGAGGTGCCTGTTGAGGCTGATGGAGAAACTCTTACTGGAATCTCTAATTCTATAAAGCTTTTTGCAGGTATCTGCTCAAAATAGAATATGCCGTTGCTTGCTAATGCTAATGGAAGACTCTCGAAACTTGTCTTTATGATGATGTCCCTAATCGGCGAATCATATGGATTCTCTATAACGATAGATAGATCATGGCTTTTGCCTATGATTACTTCAGGGTTTTTTATGTAGCCGGAGAGACTAACAGTGGGCGGAGACCTTACTTCGACTTTTATCGTCTTGGATAGTGTCTGGGTAACACCATCTGAGGAAATGTATTCAGCTTGTATTGTAATAGGATAAAAGCCTTCAGATAATGCTCCTGGAGCACGCACGAGAAAACTAAAACTCAATTCCTTACCGGGATCAACTTTAGTAATTTTAATTCCGTTATCTAATATTATTAGGTCATTAGAGGAGAGGGAGACTTTAACCGAGTATATTGGGCTACTTCCAGTATTCATTATCTTGATACCTATATTTGAAGTAGAACCAGTAGTGAAGATTGGAGATTGCGTGGAGATATCTAAATCACTGCTACCTGCTATCGTTACCGGGATGAAGATTTCTTGGTTTTGTATACTTAACCATCTATCGTAATAGTTTAAGACAAGCTTTAAGTTGTAAGTCCCGAGAGGGATGTCCGACTTTATGTTTAATGGGAATTTCAATGTAAAATACTGGCTCTCACTTGACTGCCCTGCATAACTAGCCTTGACTAAGTCTCCTCCTGTGAGATTAGTAAAGTGATCATTAAGATGTAGGGTTGCAGCAATGTTAGAGACCTCGTAGTATTTTGGGACAGTAAATGTTACCGAAAGAATCTTATTGAAGTCACCAGGCCCCGCAGAAGTTTGAAGACCTTCACCATTAAGCCAGCTTATATCAATTATTCTAAATTCTGGCAGTGGCCACACATAGATATCTATCTTTTTCAATGCCATTATCAGAGGATATTCTGGGTCACTACAATCGTAATAGAAGAAGTAAAGGTAGGCTTCGTATTTTCCGGGTTTAGCACTACTATCAATTATCACGTCAAAGATAAGTTGTGCTTTATCTCCGAATCCTATCTGCTGATCAGTATATGTTGTTATGTTTCCAGGCTTAACGCCCTTGAATGGGAATGGCCTAAAAGGATCTATTGGCCATAGGATGACTTTCAGACCACAAATAGTCTCGTCTTCAATTAAGCTTCTGAAATCAATTACTAGGTTTGCTCTATCACCAGGCATAGCCGCCATTTCTTTTCCTGACTCACCCCAATAAGCATCTATTATCTCTATCGTCCCTGTCTCGGCGTAAGCATATGGGAGCACAGTGTTCAGCAGAATAATACACGCTAATAGGAGATAGACTGCAACAGTTTTAGACTTCATGATTTCACCTCTTCCTTCTCGATTAAACCATCCCTAATGTAGAGTATTCTTTTTGCATATGATGCGATTTCAAGGTTATGTGTAACCATAACGATTGTTCTACCTTTCTCGTTAAGCCTCCTAAATAGTTCAGCGATCATTACACTGTTCTTTGAGTCTAGGTTTCCAGTAGGCTCATCTGCGAGAAGTATCTCGGGATTATTTATGAGAGCCCTAGCTATTGCGACCCTCTGCTGTTCTCCACCGCTTAATCTTGTAGGCCTAGTATAAGCTTTATCTTTTAACCCAACTTCTTCAAGCAGCTTCAAGATTCTTTCTCTCCGTTCCTGAGAAGATACATCTTTTACGATTAGAGGTAGCTCAACATTCTTAAGGACTGGCAGGTATGGTACCAGGTTGTAGAATTGAAAAACGAAACCTATTTTTTCATTTCTAAGTTCAGCTAACTTATCATCCGAGAGCTTGTTGATGTCTACTCCTCCGATTAAGATTCTTCCGCTCGTCGGCCTATCTAATCCACCTATAAGATGCAGGAGAGTTGATTTACCGCTTCCTGAAGGGCCGACTATGGCTATGAACTCTCCTCTTAAGATTTTAAGTGAGACACCTCTTAAAGCTTCTGTGGGAATACCATCTGATAAGTAGACTTTCTTAACATCAATTAATTCGATGACAACACTATCCATACCGATAGAGCCTTGCCCATATTCTTTAACAGAGCCAATTGCGGTCATCCCTGAACTCATGCATCATATATTGAGGGTGGATGCTATAAGGAACTTGATGAAACGTCGATGAAACGTTCAAAGATAAGACGTGGAGTAGTATATAGAACAGCTTATTTCGTCTGATTATAAGTCAAGGTATACGGGTCTTGATCGACTTCTGATTCATTACTTCGTCTTCTTTACAAGCATTTGAAGTAGAAGCTATATCGGAAGATGAATAATAATGGGAACTGATATACGGCTATGCTAAATTTCCAGGATAACTATATAATCGTATTTAAGTATGGATGCAGACTAGCATCCTAGATAATGTAGAATTACCTAACCTTCAGAAGTATTCCCCTCAATTCTATAAAAAATTATAGTATATATGAGAGTGCATGGAAATCTTAGCGTGATGTAGTATGGAGAATGTCAGGTTTGCTGTGTATGGGGTTGGACCAATCGGTTCCCTCGTCGCTAGATACGGGTTAGAGAGAAAATGGATGGAGCTTGTCGCAGCATTCGATATAGACCCAGTGAAGATTGGGAGAGATATTGGAGAACTTGTAGGTTTAGATGAAAGGATCGGGGTAGTTGTTCAGAAACCAAGTCTAGATATTTTAAGGTCAGTTAGGCCCGATGTTGTTCTCCATGCTACTGGAAGCTTTCTAGACAGGATCTACGAACAAATTCTAGAATCGGTGAAAGCAGGCTCAGACGTAATCTCCACATGCGAAACACTCTCCTACCCATACTATAGATATTCTGAGCTGGCAAACATACTCGACTTAGAAGCTAAGAAGAATAACTCGACAATACTTGGTGTTGGTGTAAACCCTGGGTTTCTGCTAGACCTTCTCCCAGCCATACTTACTACGCCATGTTTAAGAGTTGAAAAAGTCATAGCTAGAAGAATTATAGATGCTTCAAAAAGGAGAGAATCTTTCAGGAGGAAGATAGGACTTGGACTTGACAAAAAAATATTTGATGAGAAGATTAAGAATGGGGAGATTACAGCACATGTAGGATACGCTGAATCTATATGTTTGATAGCGGATGCGTTAGGGTTGAAACTAGACTTCATTGAGGAACGTCAAGAAGCGGTCATAGCAGAAAGAGAAGTGATGGTAGGCGGCATCAAGATAGATGCTGGAAGAGTTCGAGGTGTCAGGGGATATGGCGCAGGCATAAAGAATGATAAAGAGATATTGAAGATAGAGTTTACTGCGGCTGTAGGTGTAGAAGAAGAATTCGAAGAGATAATTATTGAAGGTGTTCCGAGAATTGTTTGGAGAAGCGTTGGCGGAACACCTGGAGACCTAGCTACCGCAGCCGTAGTCTTAAACTATGTTCCGATAGTTCTGAAGGCCGAGCCAGGCGTCGCAACCGTTAATAAGCTTAGACCTCCATCCTATTCTATGGTCGGAGTATAGACTCTATGGCCAGATTCCACGAGAATTAATTGCATCGGCTACTCTCTCTACTGCTAGCACCATTGCAGCCTTCCTAAATGGGATTCTGTATTTCTCTACATGGTTTAAGACGTCGTTGAATGCTTTCACAATTTTATCTTCAAGCTTCTTTAATACTTCTTCTTTAGTCCATCGGAACATTTGGAGATTTTGAATCCATTCTAGGTAGCTTACCGTTACCCCACCTGCATTAGCAAGGATATCTGGTATGACCTTGACCTTCTTTTCTTCTAGGATTCTGTCAGCCTCCGGCGTTGTTGGACCATTTGCACCTTCAACGATTACCTTTGCTTTGATATTGTTTGCATTGCCTTTATGTATCTGACCTTCTAGAGCTGCTGGAATCAGGAAGTCACATTCAATCTCTAATAATTCCTCATTCGTCAGATTCTTTGCATCAGCAAAGTTTACTACGCTTCCAGTCTTCTTCTTATGCTCCATAACCTTGTAGGGATTTAAGCCATCCTTAAGTAGTATCCCTCCTTTAGAATCGCTTACAGCTATTATTCGTGCTCCCCAGTCATGGAGTATCTCAGCAGCATATGATCCTACATTTCCATATCCTTGTATAGCTATTCTAGCATTTTTTAATGG
>Ga0105162_1000607_pt1 | contig 22841 bp, 20 predicted proteins | sample JNZ201metaG_FD_81532 | JGI IMG/M metagenome (GOLD analysis project Ga0105162, IMG submission 81532) | Hot spring microbial communities from Jinze hot spring, China to study Microbial Dark Matter (Phase II) - JNZ 20120812A | ecosystem: Environmental > Aquatic > Thermal springs > Hot (42-90C) >...
AGCTAATTTTTTCAAACAAATGTATCCAACACTAGGAGTATACATTTATGGTTCATATAACTCAACATATTGCTACTTAAATGGAGTAGTTATCGATGCCATTGGAAAACCCGTTGATAAATTCGAGCTTGTTGTTGAAGAAATAGGATTCGATAGAACTATTAGATCCGCAACTAGAGAAATAATCGATAAGTTTGAACTTGATGGAATACTAGCTCTTGAAGGTAGTGTAGCTTGCCGTATACTAGAAGTTCTCCAAGAGAGTGTTAGAGATAGTAATTTGAGTCTACCAGGTCAAAGTTTGGAAAAAACCTCTCATGCTTATCGAGAAGTTTATGTTAGAAGAGGCGATAAAAATTCTAGACAACTAGCTGTATATAGGTTTGCAGAAGCATCCAGCGTAATAGTGTGGTTAATAGGAGGTCTTATAACACCCCATCGACTCTATTCCCCATCAATATCATTGATAACAAATGGAAATTCGAGCATTCAGTTTGTAAAAGAATCTCTCTTCATCGGTAGCTATTCTATTAGGAAGGGAGAGGTTGTGCTATTAGTACATCATCCAATCGATCTAGCTCTAGAGAACTCGTTTTTGAGAATAGAGTATAGTCTTCTCAAAGAGTATAGCGGAGATTTAGTATTTGAAAACACGTTGAGACTTAATCACACGTATTTGGGGGAAGTAGTTAGAGGTCAAACAAAACTATTTACTATCAACACTGGTGATTCTAAAGCAATAGTTGTAAAAATAACTGATTCATTTTCATTAAAGTACATCGGTTTAATTCAAATATCTCCGCCTGTAGAATCGTCCTTCATCGTATATATAGCAAGTACTAGCGGTATTGGTCTATACTACGTTTTCTTCCCGATACTGTTTCTATACATTGCTTATATTTTCATAGCCAAACCGAGAACTACTGGTTCTCTCGAGTTCCTATTAGCTAGACCTATTACACGCAAAGATATCTATATCAATAGATTTATAGCTGGAGTTATGTTAGCTTTTACAGCAACAGGTCTATTCCTACTATCTCTGAATATAGCGTCTCGTATTCTAATTGGGTATAGTTTAGACACATATGGTTTCACAATAGTTTATCTCGGTTTAACAGCATCTTTAGTATCGATGTACTCGCTATTCTACTTCATATCGACAAGTTTAAGAGGCGGTATGTACTTAGGAGTATCGATATTTATATATTTAATTCTATACATGTTTTGGGATTTAATAATAATGATCATTGTATTTACTACAGGATTATTTAGTAGAGATGTAAATGAAGCATTTAGATTAATGTATTTAGCATCATACTTTAATCCCGCTGGAATATATGATTTTGTAAATGTTTACCTGTTGAAACACTATAATATAAGCTACATACAGGCTAGTATGGGTATGAATATCAATATAGACGATATAGAACCCATAATTAATCCAGTAGCTGTATTTATACAACCAATAGTATTCACAACGACGTTCCTACTAGCAGGATACGCTGTATTCAGAAGAGCGAATCTATCACAATAATTTCATAAAGCAACCTGTACTAATAGCTACTTCTCGAAAATAACGATGTGTTGAAAACAACGTTATAATATGAATTCTTAAATCCAACACCTAATCTAAGACCATTCTAGCTAAAATGGGGATGTTTAGGATTATGTTGAGAAAATCTTCAAGATCATTCGTAGCGTACTCAATTGCATCACTACTTGGCGGTATTGCGGGGTCAATATATTATACTTATAGAACACCATATGTATATAGAACAGTTGGAGAAACACGTGGTGCTGAACTCATAGCAGTTATTGTAGCTTCAGAGCAGTTGCCGGGTTTCATGGCTCTACTTACGGGTCCATTGGCTGATACAATAGGTAGGAGGAAAATACTCGTATTATCCTTAGCAACACCAATTCTTTACTTACTGATTGGATTAGTAGATCCGAGTAATATTCCCCTCATAACGTTTACATTAAGTTTCATTAACGTTTTCACATCACCTGCTCTATCTGGAGTCGTAATGGTTTTAACAAATCGTAGAGGCAGAAGTTACTCTATATTAATGAGTTTAAGCTCTATTGGTTGGGCTATTGGAGGATTATTTCCATACTTTCTAGTTACATATTTTGGTTCAATAAGTGTTTTCTTTGTCATATGTATTTTACATCTAGTAACTTCAACTTTACTATTGATATTTTACCCTAAAGAAATCGGTGAAAAGACGAATATTCCATTTAATTCAAACATGCTGATTATTGTTAAACACGTTGTTAGAAAAACGTATTTATTGTGTTTATCAGCCGTATTCGCAAATGCTGGGTTATCGCTGTTTTATAGCGTTATGGGTTTGAGAATATATGGTGAAGTAGGGAATCTACTAGTATATGGTGCTCTTTTATCAACACTAACTGCTCTCGCTGGAGCTATAGCTAGACCTTTCAGTGGATTATTAGTAGATGTCTACAACCCTACTATGGTCGCTATGTTCAGTATATTATCCTACTATGTTTTAGATTCATTAATATATTACACTAGAGGATATTTATCGATGGTTCTTTGGATACTACCAATATATCCATTCCGCGATACAGCGATGACGCTGGCTCTAGCCCGTAGTGTTGAATTAGAGTATCAATCATCATTAGCAGGGGTATTTTCAGCTCTAAATACATTATCTGGATTATTAATTCTTTTCTTATCTAGAATATCTAATGGAAACATGTTTTTTGTATATACGGTTCACTTAACACTACTAACATTATCTTTAATTACACTAATTTTTAAAGAAATAAGAGATAGGGAGAACTTAGGTTTAAAAGAGAATTAGAATAAAGAATTTCTTGATGATTAAGTGTAACCTGCTCTGAATATGTGATGAAGCCCTCGATCAATGATTAGTTCTTTCGTAAATTAAGACTAGAGGTATAACTATATAATGATTACCTATTATTGATATACCTCCTGGAAATACAGGAATTCATCATATGAGCGTGAACGCTTATTGCCAAGCGATTTAAGAATAATTGAACACCCTATTCTTGATTTTAAAAGAACAAGGAAAATTAGTTTTTTCTTCGAAAACCAGGTTATAGAAGCTTATGAAGGAGAGAGTATATTAGCTGCACTATATGCTGCTGGAGTCAGAATATTCAGTTTCTCGGAGAATGGAGTTGGAAGGGGATTGTTCTGCTCTATAGGTAGGTGTAGTAGTTGTTTAGCTTATGTAAATAAAGTTCCCAATGTTAGGATCTGTATTGAACCCGTGAGGGATGACATTAGAGTCGAGAGACAGAAAGGTTTCCCCAACCTACCTTTAGATACAAATGTTAATTATGTAAGAACAGAAAGAGTTAAAACAGATGTTCTCATTGTAGGTGCTGGTCCCGCTGGTTTAAAAGCTACTCTTACTCTCGCTGAGCTCGGTTTTGATGTTACTTTAGTTAATGACCACTATAAACTTGGTGGTCAACTAGTTAAACAAACTCATAAGTTCTTCGGAGATAAGATGTATTATGGCGGTATTAGAGGATTCAAGATCGCCGAGAAACTTGTTGGAGAGATAAGTAAATTCAGTAATGTTCATGTATATACGAATGCACAAGCATATGGTTTCTTCGATGAGAACACAATAGGTGTTGCTGTTAGAGGTTGTGATGAGAAAAACCTACTTGTTAAACCACGTGCTGTAGTTGTAGCTACTGGAGCCGTTGAGAAGAGTTTGCTTTTCGAAAACAACGATCTTCCTGGAGTAATGGGTGCTGGTGCTGCTCAAACATTAATGAACGAATACGGTGTTAAACCGGGTGATAAAGCAGTTGTTATAGGTTCTGGTAATGTTGGTTTAATAATATCTTATCAATTAATCCAAGCGGGTGTTAATGTTGAAGCTGTTGCCGAGATCATGCCTAGTATTGGAGGATGGTTTGTACATGCAGCTAAAGTTAGGAGACTAGGCGTACCTATTCTTACTAAACACACTATTTTGAGAGCTGAAGGAACCGATCGTGTGGAAAGAGCTGTTCTCTCAGCTGTTGATAATAATTTCCAACCAATAACTGGTTCTGAAAAAGTTTTTAACGTTGACCTCATACTCATAGCTGTTGGTTTACAGCCAAATTACTCCCTACTATACCAAGCTGGAGCCATTTGTAAATACGTAGCTGAACTCGGAGGCTTCACACCTATTAGAACGTGGGGTATGGAAACTAGTGTTCCAAACGTGTTCGTTGCTGGAGACGCTAGCGGTATTGAGGAAGCAACAACAGCATTTATTGAGGGGGAAATAGCTGCCTTAACTATAGCTATGAAACTAGGGTTCGATTCTAACAGTATTTCGAGAAGGAGGAGTGAATTAATGGATTTCTTATGGAACGAATATAGGTTAGCACCTGTTGTTGAGAGGTCTAGAATAGGTAAATTAAAAGTTACCGTTTCGGAGGAGGAGATGGAGAAGATTAGAAAAGGTGTTCTATATTGAGTTATAGAGAAACAGGTGTTCTCACTATAGAAGATTTGGCTAGGAAAGAGCTTTTACCTAGCGATGAGAGGTTAAGAAGAGGGCCCGTGGTTATCTTAGAATGTCCTGAAGAAATACCGTGTAATCTATGCATATATGCGTGTCCCTTTAAAGCTATATCTAAGGATAGGATATATAGTGTTCCAAGAGTAGATTTCGATAAATGTATTGGTTGTGGAGCATGTATACCCCAGTGTCCTGGTTTAGCGATTTTCGTAGTCGATTTGTCGAGGGAAAACTATGCTTTAATAAGTCTACCATATGAAATGCTTCCTAAACCCGAAAAGGATTCTATTGCTGTACTTCTAGATAGAGAGGGGAGAGAAGTAGGTGTTGGGAGGATCGTTAAAGTTTGGCAATATGATAAAACATGGGTTGTTACAGTTGAAGTTCCAAGAGATAAGTGGTGGGAGGTGAGGAATATACGGATCCAGAGAAAATAATTGTATGTAAATGCGAGAGAGTAAATTTGAAACAAATTAGAGAGGCTATAGCTTCAGGATTACTAGATATAGAGTTGCTGAAGAGAGCTTTAAGGATAGGTATGGGTCCTTGCCAGGGAACCTATTGTTTAATACACGTTATGAGAGAGATCGCTAGAGTTAAAGGGTGTAAATTAGATGAACTTAGATTGCCATCGTCTAGACCCCCCATAGCTCCTATACCCATGAGGTTTTTCGCTTCACAATGTGAGTAGGGTTGTTTGGATTTGATTAAGACGGATATTCTGATTATAGGTGCGGGCGTGAATGGTTTATTGACTGCATACAACTTAGTTGAACACGGTGTTAAAGATATCGTTATTGTTGAGAAAAACTATCCGGGTTCTGGCGGTACGTTTAGATGTGCTACAGGAATTAGAGCTAGTTTCACGAGTTTAGAACATATAACGGTTATGAAGAGAGCTATTGAACTCTGGAGAGAACTTTCGGAGAAGCTTGGATTTGAGTATAGACGTGATGGTTATCTCTGGCTTATAAGTAATGAGAAAGATTATGAATTCTTTAGAAAAGCTGTTGAGTTCCAGAATTTAAATGGCGTTAATACAAGATTCGTAGATATATATGAAATAAAAGAGATCGTTCCATACATGAATCTAGACAAGGTAATTGCAGGTGTTTACGACCCCTTAGCAGGTAAGGCGGATAATTTCGCAATCGTAACTAATACTTTGAAATACTTAGCTAGTAGGGGGGTGAGAGTAATGGATTATACAGAAACTTTAAGAATTATGGTTAAGAACGGTAGAGCATGCAGTGTTGAGACGAATAGGGGTTTAATAGAGGCGAATACCATTGTAGTAGCTTGTGGCTGGGATTCACCCCAATTGCTATCGACAATTGGTTTAGAAGTACCTATAACCAATATACCTAAACACGCTTTGATAACTGAAGCATACAAATACTCAATAAAGCCTCTACTAATAGATTGGTCTTCATCATCATATCTCGTTCAGGTATTCCACGGTGGAATATTAATTGGTGCTGAAATGGAAACCAAGTATGGAGGTAGAGTAGTGAATAAGATTGAATACCTATATAGAGCAACCTCTATATGGTTAAAACATTTCCCATGGCTAGCTAATCTAAACATATTGAGATACTGGACAGGCTATTACGATACAACACCAGACCACCATCCTATTATTGGACCTGTAGATGATTATGAAAATCTCTATCTAGCAATAGGATTCAGTGGACATGGTTTTATGATGGCTCCAGCAGTTGGTGAAGCGTTAACGCAATACATAGTTTATGGTAAACCATTAAACGATATTTTCGAGAAATTTAGATTAGAGAGATTTAGAAAAGGGGAATTAATCAAAGAAATAGCAGTATTTGGTTAAATATCTAAATTCAGAGTATATAACTGAACCGTGCGAAATTCTCATTTATAAACACTAAATAGTACCTGTTCAATCCTATAGATTTGAAATCTCATTATTGTGTTCACCTAGTAATGGTGGATGAATAGTTGATACTAATCTCTCACCATTTATAGTACCCGGTTGTGGAATCTGCTTAATTGTACCTAACAATGGATGCTTAAGCTCAACAATTAATTCCCTGACTACATACTCGTCTCTGAAAACCTCGTCAAAATCATAAACTGGAGCTACTGGAACTCCATGTTTTCTAAGTATTCTAATCCACTCATCCCTACTCTTCTCTCTAAAGATGTTTTGAAGTATGTTAATTAAAGCATCTCTATTAGCTACCCTACTGGGATTAGTATTAAATCTCGGGTCGGAGGCTAGCTCTGGTTTACCAATTGCTTCGCATAGTTTAGTGAAGAACCTATCGTTAGCTGCAGCAACTATAAACCATTTACCATCCTTATCTTGAAAAGCCTGGTATGGAACTATTGAGGGGTGTTGATGACCCATTCTTCTAGGTTTATCACCCGTTAATAAATACATTACTGGTAAATAACACATCGAGAATATTGCCGTATCGAATAAATACACTTCAGCATAAAAAGGTTTTCTACTCAATAATCCAGTTAAAGCATATATTACCGCTACCATACCGGTATACACATCGAATAAAGCGAATGGTATCCTAATGGGAGGCTCGTTTTCATAACCTGTAGAAACCATGATACCGCTTAAACCCTGAATTATGATATCATATGCTGGTAAATCCTCATAGATTGATGAAGGCCTGAATCCTTTAATACTAATGTAAACCAAGTTCTTATTAATCTCGAATAATTTATTAGGATCGACACCAAGCTTCTCTCTCACACCAGGCCTATAGTTTTCGAATACAACGTGACTTTCCTTAACCAATCTATACACAACATCCCTATCCTCACTCTTTGTTAAATCCAGAACAACACTCTTCTTACCTCTATTAATGGATAAATAATATGCACTAACTCCATTTACAAATGGAGCCCACTGCCTAGTTTCATCACCAGAAGGAGGTTCTATTTTTATGATTTCAGCACCTAAATCCGCTAATACCATTGTAGCGAATGGACCAGCCAAAGTATGTGTAAAATCAATTACTCTAATCCCTTCAAGAGGTTTCAAAACAATCACCTACATACTGTTTTATACCCAGATAAGCTAAATTAGTATGAATAGGTGATTATTTGAGTACAATTAGTAGGATCGAATTTGATGTAGATATATTCAAATACATATTACCAGCAGGTATTCTGAGAAACAGTTTTATAATAATTGCTGGTAGAGGAGGGACTGGTAAATCGCTTTTAATAAATTCTATTGTTAAATCCTTCATAGAGAAGGGAGAGCCAGTCGTATATGTTGATTACGATGATGATCCTGGAAGCATATTATCGTATTTCGAAGCAATAGGTTTGAATCTAGATGAAGCCTGGAGTAAAGGACTATTCTACCTAATTGATGGATTTAGCTTTATGATTAAAGGGTTTAAACCACAAAAACCATCTTTCGTTGTAGATGAGGATGACCCGAGAGAACTTGATTCAACAATATCAAAAATCATTAAAGTTCTAGATGAGAAGAATATCAGAAATAGGGGTTTACTAGTTATTGATTCATTCAATATTTATCTGAATTATCATGAAGCTTCACGAGTACTCGAGCTAGTCTGGATACTTAGAGCGAATACTTCTAAAGCCCGTGGAGTATTAACAATAACTACTCTACATACCGATACCGAGTACTATAAAGATTTCCTAGATGGTGTTGAACACGTTGTCGATGGAATAATATTGACTGAAAACATAGAGCAGCACCCGTTTCTACAAGAGTATTCTATACCATTGAGACAAATCATGGTTAAGAAAATGAAAGGAGTACCACATAGAACCGGTTGGACACTATATACAATATATGATAGTAAACCTCTTCCAGTAAGAATTAAGAAGGAGGAAAGTTCGTAGAATTTAACTAAATAAACAACATTGTATTGAGATCAAGGACCCTAATGTACCTTACACGTGACTAGAATAGATTATTAAAGAACGGTTAATACCCCATATCACTATGGTGGGGAATTTGAATCACAAACATGTTTTACTCATATTAACAAGTATTTTACTTATACTAGTTTCAATATTCTTAATTATAACGTATCGCTACCCCCCGGAACAATGGATTGAGAAAGAAACTTCAACCACGGAATACACTCATTTATCCAACACAACATGGGATACAGGTATTCATAGCGGTATAAGAATATTTAGGGATGAGAATGAATTACTATCTTTTCTCAATAATATCATCAATTACTTTGAAAAACCTTATCAAGAGGGATACGGTTTACCAGCGTTATTTCCTCGAGAATTAAAAGAGGGGTTGAATAGGTATTCGCAAACCAATATTCAGGTTAGAGGAGTTGATGAACCAGATATTGTTAAAACCAATGGTCGGGTAATAGCATACGCTTATGGAAAGAACATATACATTATAGATACATCAACAGATACTTTGAAAAGTATCATTAAACTAGACAATTCCACCTTAGTGGATGGATTATTCCTGTATAGGAATAACTTGATAGTGATAGCAACTAGTGGTTCACAATTTGTTAGAATATACCGTCCAGCACCCATATATAATGATGTGTCGACAATTATAGTGATTTATAACATAAGTGATTCGGCTAATCCAATAGAAATATATAGATTAACAGTTTCGGGCTGGTACTTCGGGTCAAGATTAGTTGATAAGTATCTATATGTTCTCACAAATACTGAGATTTACACACCATTTATACCATTAATTAATGGTAGAGAAATGGATGTTGAAAAAATATCATTAATTTCTCTTAAACCAACGAATTATTTGACAATCATAGCTGTAGATCTAGAAGAACTAATCTACAATTATGCTTCATTCCTCATCGATCGATCTTCATTACTATACGTTTCACATAGTAGAATCTATGTTGGTAGATTGATTTGGGGTTCGATTTGGGAACCGGAAATACTAATAGAGCTGTCGAGAATGATTAATGTAGAGGTTTATAGAGAAATAGTGGAATTATTGGATCAGGGTAGGATATATGATGCTTATATATTATTAGCATCTAAATTTGAATCTAAATTTGAGAATTCCTTGCCTAACAATACTTTGATGAGAAACGGAAGATTCTATTGGAACATTAGTTTAAGCGATAAAACGATCTTCTATGTGTTCGAATACATGGGTTTAGATATAAACTTTAGCTTAGCATTTCAGGTAAATGGTATTGTTCTAGATCAGTTCGCTATGGAGGAACTCAATGATAACTTTGTAGTAGCAACAACGTGTAGAAGATTGAGACTTGTATCTTACAGGAGTGTTGTTCAAGAATATACTGTTTCAACAACTCCACTAATCATGAGAGGGTCTAGCGAGGAGAAACTCTCAACCCCGATAATACTCATATGGCTGGAGCCTGAAGCGGAGACGAGTAATAATGTGTATATCATTAATATGTCTGTAGGCGAATTAGCCGGTAAATTAGAGAATTTAGCTCCAGGAGAGAGAATTTATTCAGCTAGATTAGTGAAGAACATACTATTCCTGGTTACATATAGAAATGTAGATCCATTATTTGCAATAGATTTAACGAATATTTCGAATCCAGTTATTCTGGGCTTTTTGAAAATACCTGGTTTTAGCGAATATCTACACCCAATAGGTAATGAATTACTGTTAGGATTGGGAATCGGATCTAAAGATGAAACAGGGCAAGCCGAGTTCGGTTTACTAAAGTTCTCTCTATTTAACGTAACTGAACCCTCTAATATGAGTGAAATAAGCTATATTGTATTGAATGGTTGGAGCACAGCTCTATATGATCATCATGCTGTAACTATAGATTATGAATACGGTAGAGTCTACATACCTATGAATAACGCGACTCACTGGGGTGTGATTGTTCTAAAAATAGTCTACAGTGAACGTATAGGACTAGTAATAGAGGGTTTTCTACAACACGATGGAGCTACTAGAACACTATATGTGGATAATAAGATATACACAATCGGAGGCTATATTATCAGAATCTATGAAAATGAATCGTTAAAACAGATCAATGAGATCGCTTTACCTCAATTATGAAAATATCGACGCATCAAGACCATTATTACCGAAATACATTACTGATAGCTCAATGTATTCTACTTTTCAAACGATAAATACTGACGCGAGCATCTCTCAAACTAGTTAGTCTCTCAACAACTCCTTTTTCAACAAGTATTTTTAAAGCGTATCTCACGGTTCTAGGCGGTAGATTAGTTAATTCTACAAGTTCTCTCATCGTTAAACTTCCATAAGTCTCCAGCATCTTATATATGAATTTAACACTCGGAGGAGAATCTTCTATTTCTAAAGCTATTCTTCTCTTCCTAGCCATACTATCCAATAGTTTTGCCTCAAATCTAACTAAACGAATACGTTTATCGGATTTTCTAACAACGAGATTTTCTTTAACCTTCTCTCTGAGAACACCATCAATTATTGCTACAGTAGCGACTCTACATGAAATGTCACTAATAGATATGGTTGAAGAATCCGATACAATTAGAGGTCTTCTCATAGGATTCAATGAATTAACCGGAACTATTACCATAACGTTAGCGTTACGCGCAACAATAGGGCCACCAGCTGATAAAGCATATCCTGTTGAACCAACCGGAGTAGATACTATTAATCCGTCTCCAGAATCCCTCCACACAGTTTCATCATCTACTCGTAGAGTATAATCCAGGATTACGCCACTTTTATCTGCAAATAGAGCAACTTCATTTAAACAATAATGTTTCTTAGAACCATCAATCTCGATTTGTAGAGTTGAGAAATCCTCTATTGTAAAATCTCTTTCACTAATTTTTTCAATTCCTTCCCATAAACCATCCCAACTAGTAGTAGAGAAGAATGAGGAATAACCAGGGGGGCTTATTAAAACAATAGGTACATCTATGAATCTCACTCTATGAATGATTTCTAGGAAATCTCTGTCTGTACCAACTATAAGCATTATATCGTATGTTTGAAGTACTTCGGGTTCCAGAGTATATGAATCTAGAATTTTATAATCAAAACTTAGCTTTTCCAACCGTTCAACTAGGTTTTCTAAAAGCTTGCCTCTACATTTCAGAGGAAATACTGCTAGTCTAGGCATGTTTTACACCGATCTTGTTTAATTCATCAAAATTTTGCCTCTATGGTTTCCATTAAATTCCAATAGAGATATATTTAGAATATTCCAAATAATAGCGTAGAGGTTGAATATGGGTCTAGTTAATGAAATTCTAAAAATGAAGAGGGAAAACAAGGCTTTAATATTAGCTCATAATTATCAACTCCCGGAAATCCAGGATATTGCCGACTACGTTGGCGATAGTTTAGAATTATCGATTAAAGCTATGGAGCACGATGCTGATAAAATAATTTTCTGTGGAGTAGATTTCATGGCTGAACAAGCATCGGTATTAGCAATGAATAAAGTAGTGCTACATCCCGAGCCAGAGGCGAAGTGCCCTATGGCATCTATGATAACACCGGAAGATGTGAGGAAATTTAGGTCAAATTATCCTAGAGCACCAGTTGTTATCTACGTGAACTCCCCGGCTGTTGTTAAAGCTGAAGCTGATTATATCGTTACTAGTGCGAGTGCTTTAAAACTCGTTTCTCAAATAGATAGTGATACAATACTATTCGGACCCGATAGGAATCTAGCTGATTACTTGTCTAAAACAACTGGAAAAACAGTTATTCCCGTTCCACCTAACAGCTACTGCCCCGTTCATGAAGCTATCAAAGCTAACAACATTATTGATGCTAAAACCAGGGATCGAGAAGCCAAAGTTCTCGTCCACCCTGAATGTATACGTGAAGTTAGGGATTTAGCTGATTTTATCGGTAGTACTAGCCAAATGATAAAGTACGTTAGAGAAACTAACTATAAATCGTACATTATAGCTACAGAAATCGGTATACTTCATAGAATGCGTAAGGAAAATCCAGACAAGAAACTTATCCCAGCTAATCCGGAAGCTGTATGTATAAATATGAAAAAGATCGATTTAAATAAACTCTATAGGTCTTTGAAAGAAGGGAAATATGTTGTTGAAGTACCTGATAAAATAAGGAGAAGAGTTCTAAGAGTTTTAGAAAATTCATTTGAAATAATTGGTGTTGAAATACCTTGGAGGAAAAAATAGTTTCTAAATTCATCGAATGGCTACACGAGGATGATCCGTACTGGGATATAACTACTGAAGCTTTAATTCCGAATAATATAGTTGTGAAATCAGCTATTATTGCTAAACGGGAAGGAATTGTTGCATGCATAGATGAAGCTAGATTAATTCTGGAGAAGCTTGGTTTTAGAATAGAGTTCTCGGTTAATGAAGGTTCAAATGTTGAACCAGGGGATCATATTCTCGTATTCGTAGGTAATGCTAAGAAAACACTTGTTATTGAAAGAACTCTACTCAATCTATTAATGCATTGCTCCGGTGTTGCTACGTTAGCTAAAGTTTTCGTAGATAAAGTTAGAGAGATTAATCCTAAAGTTAGAGTAGCTATTACGAGGAAAACTCTGCCTGGTTTAAGATATTTTGAGAAGAAAGCTGCTTGGATTGCCGGTTGTGATACCCATAGATTTGGTTTAAGCGATTCCATATTAATTAAAGATAATCATCTCGCGATTATTGGTAGTGTTAGAGAAGCGATTGAGCAAGCTAGATCAAAATCTAGTTTTACTAAGAGAATAGAAATTGAAGTAAACAATGTAGAGGATGCTGTAGAGGCTGTTGAAGCTGGTGCCGATATAGTACTACTCGATAATTTCAAACCTGAAGATGTTGGTTTACTTATCGGTATTCTCAGAGAGAAGGGGTTGAGAGATAGGGTTTTGATCGAGGTTTCGGGAGGAGTAGGTCTCGATAATATTGCTGAATACGTTAAATACGATATTGACGTCGTAAGCGTCGGTGCAATAACTCATTCGGCTCCAGCTCTCGATATGAGTTTAGAAATCCTCGAGGTGATTAAATGAGTAAGGTTGCAATTATTGGTTGTGGAGCTATTGGTTCAACAATTGCTAAAGCAATAGATAGTGGTTTAGTTAAAGCCGAGCTCATAGCTATCTACGATATCGTTATTGAGAAATGCGTAGATTTATCGAGAAGTATGATGAGAATGAAACCATTGATCTGCACAGACCTAGAATGTTTACTAATTAATAAACCAGATATTGTTGTTGAAGCAGCTAGTCAAGAAGCTGTTAAATCACATGTACCCTATATTCTCGAGAAAGGTGTTGACACGGTAGTCTTAAGTGTAGGTGCTCTACTGGATCCACAAGTTATGGAGAGAATTAGAGAGGCATCGGTTAAAGGGAGGTCCAGATTATTCGTTCCTAGTGGAGCAGTATGTGGTATTGATGGTTTGAAAGCATTATCTATAGTTGGTTTTAAGAAAGTTAAGCTTATCACAAGGAAAAATGTTAAATCTGTTGATGAGAAGTCCTTATTGAATCTAGGTTATAAACCCAGTGATATTACCGATTCCACGGTAGTTTTTAAAGGTTCTGCTGAAGAAGCTGTTGTTAAACTACCTTTTAATATAAATGTAGCAGCTACTTTGAAACTAGCTACTGATAGCGAGGTTGAAGTGGAATTCATTGTAGATCCTAAAACACCTAGAACAGTACATGAATTAATTGCTGAATCGGAAGCTTCAAGAATAAGGGTTATTGTTGAGAACGTACCGCACCCCGATAATCCGAAAACAAGTTATTTAGCTGCTCTATCAGCAATCTCGTTGTTGAAAAGACTTATTGAAGAACGCGTAGTTATTGGAACATGAGTGTATCTAGGGTTTACCGGATTTTAGTGAAAGTATGTTTTTAGCTTCAGTTACAGTTAATGTAGCTAATCTACGCATATGTCTGAACTTAACACTTCTCACATATACGACGTAATCTGGATTAGTTAGAGAAACTTTCCTTGAAATTTTCTCAGCAATAGCTAGTATAGCATCCCTACTATGAGCTGGAAGCCTAGTATCCCTCCAATAAAGCCTACCGTTGAGAACTACTTTGAAAGTCTTATCAACAGGTATTCTTTGATCAGATAATTCGGCAGCCGCGTCTCTAATGATCTCGACATACGGTTCTAGAACTTTATCTACAGGTATCACTCTATATATAACCCCTAACTTATCACTAACACTCCTAAGTTTTTCGACTGCTTCGTATGGATCCCTTGTACGGATCAATACTACGGAAGAACCCACTTCTACAACAACCATGTCTCCGATAAAACGCCCCAGTATTCCTATAACATACCTATAGTTTTGTAAACCGTATTCATATGTAACCATTAGATTGAAATCCTTTCTAAACAACACGTATCAACCAAAGTAAAATAATCAAATGAAAAGCATTAACATCGGATCCTAATTTATAAGCTAAACACAATTTTACTCATTAAATAGGTGTAGATATTGATCAAGGAAATAATGCCAAACCCTCTAATAGATTTACTGCTGGAATATTCAAGTAAAGTTGATAAACTAGTAACTGAATTCCACGAATCGATAAAACTATTGAATAGCTTTAGAATCGGAGAAGCTAGATCTAAGTTAACTAGCGCTATGAAGATCGAAACCGAAGTTCATGAAACTAAAGAAAAACTTGTTGCCTTACTTGAGAAAACACATGTACATCCTGCATTGAAGGAAGCGTTCTACCACTTTATAAAGAGTATCTATAGGATTTGTGATTGGGTCAAGGAGGCTAGTAGAGAGCTCATCATACTACCATACATGGAGATACCCGTCGATATTCGAGATAATTTGGAGAAAATGGTTAATAAATTAGTTGAAGCTTATAGATCTACTCGTGAAGCAATTGAGGAATCAATAAAAGGCAATTATGATAGAGCAACTGATCTTATTAATAAAGTTTTGATAACCGAAGAAGAAGCGGATAATATCGATTTAGAGATCAGAAGACTGCTTTTCGAAAATAGGGATTCATACGAATCCCCTGTTCTAGCAATTCTCATACATGATTTGAATAGGGATCTCGAAGAAGCCGTTGATTCATGTAGAGATACAGCAGATTATTTGAAAGCCCTTCTCGTAGGGTGGATTGTTAGCTGAGCATATTGTAGACTTTGACTCCAATATAGGATAAAACCATTATTGTTGGAAAACCGATAAACCACGTTAGAATAATTTTGAAAAGCGTTTTCAAATTAACATATCTTAAACCTCGTGCTAATCCGACTCCTCCAATTGATCCAACGATCGCTACCGTTGTTGAGACAGGTAAGCCTAATCTAGTTACTATGAGAACAGTTATAGATCCGCTGAACTGAGCTATAAATCCTGTCTCTACAGTTAATGTTGTTATTTTCTCACCGATAGTTTCAGCAACTCTATACCCCCACAGAAGAACACCTAATGATATAGCTATCGACGAAACTAAAAGGGGTATGATAGGGATGGAAGCCGTTTCCGGGATCTTCTCCTCATTAACTAAATAAATAATGCCTGATAATGGACCCGCTGAATTAGCTACATCGTTAGCGCCGTGGCTGAAAGCCATTGATAAACACGATATTAGTAGAAGTAATCTAAACATTTTTTCCTTAGCTTCAGCTAAAGATTTGAACTTAATTCTAGTAATTGGAATGTACATTGCTAAAGTTAGTAATGTACTGATTATTGCTGAATATATGATCGAATTCCTAAGTTCTAAGAGTTTAATGCTTTTAGCCATTAACAGTAGTGTAGCTGAAAATATATTGATATGGCAGAACGATAGAAAGAGAATTGATAATTTAAACCAGTTTATTGATACTGTAAGTTTCACAAATAGCTTATAGAGAAACACGGATATAGCCATGCTCAAGAAAGGTAGGTATATCCATGAAGCAACGATCTCTCCTACTTTAAACCAATTAATTCTTTCTAAACCAATAGTTGCTAAACCAAAACCAAGCATTCCCCCAACAATTGCTTGACTAATACTCATCGGTACCCTAAATAATGTTGCTAGGAAAACCCACGCTACTGTTGCAAAAATAGCTATGTTTAAACCGATCAGAGATGTTTTAGGATCATTAATTGAGTTAATATCAAATAATCCTCTAAGTAGTGTTAATGAAACGAAATGACCAAAAAGAACCCCTCCTAGAAGCTCGAATAGAGATGCGAGCCATAATGCTTTCTTAATACTTATAGCTTTAGAACCAATAGCTGAACCAATAGCATTCCCCGCATTATTAGCTCCATTAATCCACGCTAATAGGATAGCGCCTATAAATCCAGTAATTAGTAATGTATATTCCATTAAAACCACTTACATAGCCGTATATACGTATATTTACGGTTATTACGTTGATAGAAAGTATTAGGTATAGTATGTTTTGAGAATATAAACTTTCTCTATTGGAATATACGTTACCTAGAGAGTTAAGAGTTTTCAATAAAACAACAATAACAATTTCTCTGTTATAGATTGGTTTCTTCTCTAACCAATTCTTTTAGTAAATCTAACGGCTTCGTAACCGTGACGAACAACGATAGCAATTTCTTTCTGAGAAGCTTTTTGCTTAACTAATATATCGCTAAGTATGTTTGCAATACTCTCAGCTAATCTAAGCATCTTCTCCCTCTTCCTCGTAATCCCAAGCCTCGCTATGGAAACCTCGACATCTAATCTATCCATATCCCCGCTCACCACAGCTGAGGAGATCCCAATATTCTCTCCAGAAGCAAGCTGAACAAGCTTATCTGTAAAATCAATAATAGGTTTATCTAAAGCAATACTGAGTTCTTCGATAACAACTGGTTTCTTACTAATAGCTTCAGGTACAGGTATTTCGGGGGGTTTCAGAACCGGAGATGGAGTAATCCTCTCCTCAGCTGGGGGTTTAACATGTGGAACTAGAGTCTCAGTTCTAGAAATACTCGTCTCTATCGGTATAGTTGTGGCTTCTTCAACGAGACGCTCAATTTCAGTAGGCTTCTCTTCCGTAACGAGTCTTCTCTCCTTAGATGGAGGTGGTGGTAATCGTGGTTTAGGCTTACCTAATGAACTAACGTCTACTCCGAGCCTCTCCTCTACGAATTTCACGGGTATTTCCGTTATCTCTATTAAACCTCTACTATATCTGCCAGAATTGATTCCATTAACAACTTCCTCGAGACAAGCAGAACCGGATACTTCCCTACCTCTAATCTCCCCATTTACACCTAGTAAGACTCCATTACATACCAGTACATAAGCTTCGTCCCAGTCTCCATTAATCTTCATTCCCAATCTTATGTAGAAACATCTATTTTCACTTTTAGATACAACTTCTGATAAAGATGATGATAAATCTTCTCTACCAACTCTAATCATTCCTTGAAACACGCCATGGAGAGATACGTATGCTAAAAAACTTGAATCTTTAATTTTATTGCTAAAATCCTCAATATTCTCGTGTACCTCAATCTCAACCAAACCACTCATATAAACACCCAGTGAAGAGAGGCTCAGACCACCGACCTCTCTTCATTCACAAAGTTTCAAGTTTATGTCGGCTTCAGCATCACAATACATATTGTTTATTATTGGGATAAATAGTTTATATATGTATAGAATGATCCGGGTTTAACAAGAACTTATAAAACTACTATTATGATAAATTTAGAATTATAAGTCGCTTGATGTTGAATTACCATGAGCGAAGAGATTCGTTCGAAAATTATAGAAGTTCTCGAAACAATCGTGGATCCTGAAATAGGTTTAGATGTTTATAATTTGGGTTTAATATATGGAATAGAGTTTCCTAGAGAAGGTGTAGTTAAGATCAAAATGACTTTGACAACACCACTATGCCCCCTAGCCTATATTTTACCTCAAATGATCATAGAGGAGATTAAGAAAAGGCTTAATTTAGAAGTTGATCTAGAGATTGTATATGACCCTCCATGGACTCCAGATAAGATGACTGAAAAAGGTAGACGTATTTTTAAAGAGAGATTTGGTTACGATATAGTTGAGCTATATAAAACCTATGGGTAATTTATTCAATAATTAAAACCATAACCTATAATTAAAATTTAAAATCAACGTGTGAACCTTATGTATAGTATCTTGAAGCTTTTGAGAGAAAATAAAGATGTTTTAAAAGAACATGTTAAAAAGAGATTTATGGATCCAAGTATTGTTGATGAAGCTTATAATGCGGATTTGGAATGGAGGAAAACCCTTAGTTACGTACAAGAAGTTAGACATAAACATAACGTTATTACTAAAATGATACCATCTTTGAAAGGTGAAGAGAGAGAAATTAAGATTAAAGAAGCTAGAGAACTACTGGATGAATTAGAGAAACTTGAAGTTAAGATACGTGAACTTGAAGAGAGGAGGAATAATTTATTACTAGCTTTACCAAATATTGTTCACGAATCTGTTCCTATAGGTCCAGATGAAACATATAATGTTCCGATCAGATTCTGGGGTAAACCCAAAGTCTATAGTGGTTTTATAGAGAAGTTTAAAGAACAAACTGAGAAATATGGTTTTAAAATTGATTATGAAGAAATTAGTTGGAAACCTATTGGTCACGCTGATATGCTTGAAAACGTCCTTATGCTTGGCAATACTCTTAAAGCATCTGAAGTCGCCGGTAGTAGATTCTACTATCTTTTCAACGATTTGGTTTTTCTAGATATGGCTCTACTAATGTATGCGATAGATGAGTTAACAAAGAAAGGATATTCGCTTGTCCTACCCCCCTATATGCTTAGGCTAAGTATTATGATGGGTGTTGTTGATTTAGCTACATTTAAAGATGCGATATATAAAATAGAGGGAGAAGACCTATACTTGATCGCTACAGCTGAGCATTCATTAGCAGCTCTACACGCTGGTCAAGAACTATACGACGATCAGCTTCCATTAAAATACGTAGGTGTAAGTCCATGTTTTAGGAAAGAAGCTGGTGCCGGTAATAGGGATTTGAAAGGCATATTTAGAGTTCATCAATTCCATAAAGTTGAACAATACGTGTATGCTAAACCTGAAGAAAGCTGGGATCTCATGGAAGAACTTATTGGTAACGCTGAAGAATTATTTAGAGGATTAGAACTCCCCTATAGGGTTGTAAATATATCTAGTGGAGATCTCGGCTTACCTGCTGCTAAGAAATATGATCTAGAGGTTTGGATGCCTGCTCAAGGCCTCTATAGGGAAATGGTTAGTTGCAGTAATACTACTGATTGGCAATCTTATCGTTTAAACATAAGGTTGATTAGAAGGAAAGGTATGATTAAGGAATATGTACATACACTCAATTCTACTGCAATAGCTAGTACAAGAACAATAACAGCAATCTTAGAAAATAATCAAGAACCAGATGGGACAGTTAAAATACCCAAAGTACTCAGAAAATACCTTGAAGTATTCGATAAGGCTCCACGTGAAGCTATACATCCCGTTGTTAAAAGTTAGAATAAATTAACCGAACTCTAATATAACATTATAATATGTATACCACGATACTCGCGCATTTTCAATCACCACATAGTGTTGAATAGAGTGATTCATAAAATGCTGAATCAAGTTAATAGTTTTGAAAATGTTTTAGACCAGAAATTAAGCATGTATAAGAAACTATCCGTAATAATAGTAAGTAGAGATCCATGGGTTTTACCTACAGTTATTGGGAGATTAGAGGAAGAATATAGTTTAAAACTATTCGTTTTATTAACGAGTAAACATGTAGTTGAAGATGTTGAAAAAAACCTTGATCACGTTAAGGATTTCGATGTAGATATTGTCCCCGACTACTTATATGCTCAAAACATTGTTAGAGACAATGTATTCGACACTACAATATATGTTTCGAAAATTATGAGTAAATTGAATAATAATGCTGAAGAAATATTTCTAGATTTAACATGTACGGATTCTTCACTAGCATCAACAATAACGTATATTGTAAATAGAGTTGTAGAACCTACTAAAATAATGTTTACTTTAGTTGATGGGATTCATCTATATGGAGTTCCAGCATATCCAGGGTCTCCTAGATGGTTACATAAAGTGTACTTACATGGTGTTAAGAAAATTAGTGAGAATGAGAAGAGAACGCCGGTAACTCCCCCTAAGCAACTAGAGTGGAGAGGTTCCAGAGGAATATATATTGGTTTCTCTAAATTGCTTAATTCGTTAACCAAACCGAATATATATGAGTACTTCGATGGTTCTCAAAGATATGTTCCTGAAGTGTTGAAAGATGATGTATTAACAATTTATTCACACTCAAATAGGGATTTCAACGAAAAATACAGATTAATAACTATTAAGCCATATATGGGGCCTGATGAAACTACTAGCTCTATGATATACTCGTCTTGGAAAACGCTATCTGATATTTTAAGCAAGGATTTCGAAGGAATAAATAAACAAGCTATCGATAGGATATTAATGCAGATCCAACGTTACACTGGTTCAACAGATCTTGTTATTAAACAAATTGCTTCTATGAATGGCGAAGAGGATATACCCTTGGGGGAGAAACTCCATAGAGTTCTATATAGTTTAGCGACATCTAAACAGAGAGTCGATCTTGTATTCGATACAAACCTGTTCTATCAAGGCATACATATGAGTTTATTGAAAACAAGCATTAGATTGGGAAACCCGTGGAACGTTATTTACGGTTTGAATCTATATGTACCTCTATGTGCTGAAATGGAGATTAATAGTAAAGTTGCTAAGTTAAATCCGGATAATGATGGTTTACCTAAGCTGTATTATATAATGAGTTTATTAGCAAACAGATCTCTACTTGAAACGAGATATCACTATGGTGCTCAGAATCTCGAAGCAGTTGGTCAACCATGTGAAGTATCGATAGGCGTTGAAGCTCAATCGCTACCTGGTGATAGAATATATTTAGTTACAGCTGATCACAGGGGATTCACAGCTTGGCAAACACTTAATGTATGTAGAGGTAGAGTTACATGCATATATATTGGTCACAGCGATAAACCACTAGATGCAAATACTCTATACAGTAAATTATATGTAAGCGTAGCTTTAAGCCAATTAGTTTACGTATCCTCAATGTTTACACCAATATCTATAAATTACGGAAACACAAATGTATCTTTAACAATAAAATCTCTAAAAGGTAGTAATGCTCCAGTTATAGGAATAAATTGGTTTAGAACTTGAACCCCCCCGATAAATCTCGAACAATTTTACTAACAATATGTTTAACGTTACTAGCTATAACTACGGTTACCCCATCTAACGTGTTTTCAACCATAGATTGGATTAAACCAGATGTTTACGTTAAATACTATAAATCTGTTGACTTCATAGTTTTGGATAACCAAACATTATCGTTATCTCCGAAATTAAGAGTACTGAACTACTCAACATGTTTTGAAGAATCTAAATATAATGTTATAACATATTCTGAACTGAGTTTCGTAATGGTTAAAGAAAGGTTGAATACAAGCATCAATAATAACCCATTTTGCAGCTACTTAGAGATAATAGATGAGGGGTCTAGAACTACTAGCACTACTGAATCGGGAATAGCCCTCGTTTTTAGCTGGTATACTATACCGAGTTTTCAATTCAAACTAGTAGATAGAGATGGATATATGCTTCCATGGTATAGCGGTGTATACATATTCTTCACACCAACGTATATTAAGGAAATGGGAAATGAATTCAGCGATCATGTTCAAAGAATCCTGGATTCTAGGTATTATAGCTTAGATACAATGATCGATGCGGCTTTAAAAGTAAAGTATAATGCACATATCGGATTCATTGATAACCTAGTATATAGTGTAACGATATACTTTAGATTAACGAATGAAACAAACTATATTCCTGTTTTAAACGTAATACTAAGTATAGCATTTGTAGATACTAATATACCAATTGAGAGAATAGAGTTAATGGAGAGGATAAAAATACCTCTAATAATAACTGGGGTTTCTATTGCCATCATTATTGCAATAGTTATTTTGAGAACAAAACTAAGAAAATTCCTAAGATAGTATTTGATAATATATATTAGAAATCCTAACTAAACCCCCTAAATATATTAGAATAAAACGTGTTATCTACTGATATGTGAATACTTGGAACTATCGGTATTAGAGACACGTATTGATTCAAACATTTGTTTCGACAAAAACTGATCCATGAAATACTCAGTGCCCATATACATTACCAAACTATCCGTTAATAAAGTGACTACACGACCCGAAGCGATTCTTCCTTTTTCATTAAATTTACGAGCACCTGCAACGTTCACGCTACTGATATAACCCACGTTGAGATTCTCCATCAACAA
>Ga0105162_1000609_pt1 | contig 22756 bp, 24 predicted proteins | sample JNZ201metaG_FD_81532 | JGI IMG/M metagenome (GOLD analysis project Ga0105162, IMG submission 81532) | Hot spring microbial communities from Jinze hot spring, China to study Microbial Dark Matter (Phase II) - JNZ 20120812A | ecosystem: Environmental > Aquatic > Thermal springs > Hot (42-90C) >...
AAAATATTGAGATATTTTTTTGTATTTATTTAAAATTCTTTCTTGAGAGAGTCTTTGATTTTTAAAAAATTGATTAATTTGTAAAAATTCCTCTCTTGTTAATTTAGCGGTTTCTAAATTCAATTTAGGATTTTGTAAAAAAGAGGCTTTTATTTTTCCAATTTGAGGACTTATTTGAGGGTATTCTTCTTTGGCTTTTTCTAAATTTTTGATAATTTCTTCTAAAGAGCGTTTATAGTTTTCTAAAGACTGATTTTGATTTTCTAAATAAGCTAGGGCTTTCTCAGTAAGAATTTCATAATAAATAGGAGTTTTAGAATATAAATTGAGAATGTGATTAAAAAGAAAATAAAATAAAAAAGCTATAAAAAGATTAATAAAAAAACAAGAACCAATTATAAAGCCTACCTTCCAATAAAGTGAGAGATTTAAAAACCAATTTAGAAAGACTTTAAGTGTATTAAATTTAAATTTTTCTTTCCAGATTCTCATAAAATCTTATATAATGAAAAATAGAAAAAAATTCAAGAAAATTACTTTATAAAATTTATAATTTTTTTAAATTCTTGTGTTCCAGCTTTTTTAAGAATTTGAAATATAACAGTTTCTGTTGTGGTGATAATTCCTCCAGCTGATTTTATTAAGTCAATTCCTGTTTCCCAGTCTAATTTTTTTCTACTACAAACTGCATCTTTAGGAAGAAATACAGTATAATTACTCATAATGAAATCTAATGAAGTTTGCCATATACAAACATGTGTTTCTATTCCTGTTAACAATATTTTTTCTCTTTTTTTTTCTTTTAAAACTTGTATAAATTTTTCTTCGCCAAAAGCACTGAAAGTAATTTTTTCAATGGGATTATAGGAAGGAAGAACTGTTTTAATTTCTTCAATGGTTGGTCCCAATCCTTTTGGATATTGTTCAGTCAATATAATAGGAATGTTTAAAATCTTTGAGACTTCAATTAAAGCGATAATATTTTTGATAACTTTATCTATAATTTCTTTTTCCATCACCTTGATAAGTTTTTCCTGCATATCAATTATTACAAGCATACTATTTTCTGAATTAATAAAATATTGTTCTATCATGCTTATTCTCCTTTATATGTTTCTTCTCTTAAAATAGGGGAAAACTCTTTAAGTGCTTTTTTAATAAGTGTATCTAATGTATCTGTATCTTCAAATACTTTATATAAGACTTTTTCTATCTCTTTACTTTGAAATCCTAAACTCATAAGACAACTTTTGGCTTCTTCAAGAAGTATTTCTTTTTCCGGAGGCAGTAAAATTCCCTTTTGGGAGGGCTTTAAAAATAAACTTTTTAAATCAAGATATAATTTTTCTGCTCTTTTTGGTCCTATTCCAGGTACTTTTGAAAGTTCCTGAATTTTTTTCTCAATAATGACCTCTCTTAAAGTTTCAGGTGAAAAAACAGAAAGTAAGTTTAATGCTAATTTTGGGCCTATTTTAGAAAGGTTATTTAGTTTAATAAAAAGCTCTCTTTCCTCTTTATTCAAAAATCCGTATATTTCTATATATTCATTTCTTCTTAATATAGGTACTACATAAAAAATAATCTCTTTTTCTAAAAAATTCTTTCTTAAAGAATCTACTAAATTTAAGGGAATTAAAAGTTCCCACCAAATAAAATTATTAGTTTGTAAAATAAGTTTATTAGGGGGATTTATTTCTTTAAGTTTTCCTTTAATTTGATACAACATTTTTTAACGATTTTGTTCCCAAGCTATTATTAAAGCAATAGCAAGAGCATCCATTTTATGAGGATCTGGATTAAAATTTTCTTTCACTTTAACAATTTTTTCCTTTATAAGTAAATTTAAAATATGAGAGAGATCTTCTTTTTTAGATTTTCCATATTGTGTAAAAAACTTTTTTATTTCTAAGGGATGATAGACTTTTATAGGGATTTGGTAGAGACCAGCTATGATTAAAACAATAGTTTGAACTTGGGCAAGTTTAGTCCCGGCCTTAGAATAAGGTTTTACAAAAACATCTTCAACTCCTATTATATCTGGTTTTATTTTCTTGACTATCTTTTTTAAGGAATTAAAAAGATAAGTGAGTTTTTCTATATCTGTTTTTAATTTATTAGTTGTAAAGGTTTCCCATGTTTTTAATTCTGGAATTTCATTTTTAATTTCTAAAAAAGCAAAAGCTAAATTATGAAGACCGGGATCAATTCCTAAAATTTTCATTTACTTAAATTTTCCATAATATTTTCTGGAATATCAAAATTGGCGTATATTTGCTGAACATCATCTAAATCATCCAAAGCTTCCATAAGTTTTAAAAGATTTGAAGCAACTGATTCATCTTTAACTGGTACAATAGATTTTGGAACCATGGTAATTTTAGCAGAAATTATTTCGATTCCTGCTGATTCAAGGGCATTTTTTACTGTTTCAAACCGAGCAGGATCAGTAATGACTTCTATTTCGCTTTCGTATTCTTTTGTATCTTCTGCCCCTTCTTCTATAGCTATTTCTAAAACTTTATCTTCGTCTTTTTTAGGAACTACTATAAGACCTTTTTGTTCAAATATCCAGGATACGGCTCCTGGTTCTGCAAGGGTTCCTCCAAATTTACTAAAGAGATGTCTTAATTCAGAAACAGTCCTTCTTCTATTGTCAGTAATAGTGTTAATCAAAATAGCAACGCCACCGGGTCCATAACCTTCAAAAATAGCTTCTTCATATTGAGTGCCTTCTTCTAAACCCAAAGCTTTTTTAATAGCTCTTTCTATATTTTCTTTTGGCATATGAGCTGCTTTGGCTGCTTGAATAGCAGCTCTTAAACGAGGATTTAAATCAGGGTTTCCACCTCCTCCTACTTTTACTGCTACTATGATTTCTTTTATAAGCTTTGTAAAAACTTGGCCTCTTTTGGCATCTTGAGCTGCTTTTTTTCTTTTTATTTGAGCCCAATGAGAATGTCCAGCCATGGGTTTCACTCCTTTTAAGGCTGGTATTTATTTAAAGTATACTTAGTCTTGTAAAAATTTCAAATTTTATTAGAATATATTTTGATTTTAAGATAGCCGAGGTGGCGGAATTGGTAGACGCGGCGGACTCAAAATCCGCTGGGGGATAACTCCGTGCGGGTTCGACTCCCGCCCTCGGCATTTAAAAACCTATTATAAATTTAGCTATAAAAAATAAAGCAATAATAAAAGTAGGAATAGAAACTTCCTTATATTTCATACATATTACCTTTAAAAATACATAACTTAATATTCCTATTGTTAACCCATTTGCTATACTAAAACTTAAGGGAATAAGAAGAATAGTAAGAAAAGCTGGAATAGCTTCAGTGAAATCATCAAAATTTATTTCCTTTATACCTGAAATCATAAAAAAACCTACTAATATAAGAGCTGGAGAAATAGCAGATAACGGTATAGATAAAAATAACGGGGAAAAGAAAAGTGCTAAAAGAAAAAACAAAGCTGTGATTACAGAAGTTAATCCCGTTCTTCCTCCCTCAGCTACTCCAGAAGCACTTTCTATATAAGAAGTAACTGTAGAAAGCCCAAAGATGGCTCCCAATGTCGTTCCTATGGCATCCACTAAAAGTCCTCTTTTAAAGGATATACTTTTTTCTGGTATATCTATCAGTTTTGCTTTGTAAGAAATACCTATTAAGGTCCCGATAGTATCAAAAATATCTACCGAAAGAAAAGTGAACATGATAATTAAAAAATCTCCTGAAAAAAGGTATTCAAAATTAAATTGAGCAAAGATGGGTAAAAAAGAAGAAGGTAAAGCTATAATTCTAAAATTTTGAAATTGGGTAACTCCTAAGGGTATCCCTATCAACGTAGTGATAATTATACCTAAAAGCAAAGCTCCTTTTATCTTAAAAAATAATAAAGCACCAGTTATAATTATCCCTAATAACCCTAAAAAAGTCTCATTTTTGGAAAGATCACCTAATTGAACCAAAACATCAGGATTTTTTATAATTATATGAGCATTTTGTAAACCTATAAAAGCTATAAAAAGACCTATTCCCACAGAGATTGCTTTTTGAATATTCTGAGGAATTGCCTTGGCTATTATTATTCTTAAGTTTGTGATAGTTAAAAAAATAAAAAGAATTCCTTCAATAAATACTGCTGTGATAGCAGTTTGCCAGGGATATCCCATTCCTAAAACAACAGTATAAGTAAAAAAAGCACATAAACCCATTCCAGGAGCTAAAGCAAAAGGAATATTTGCATAGATACCCATTATAAAGGTAGATATCATGCAAATTAAAGCTACAGAAGTAAAAATTGCTTCTTTGGGCATTCCTGTTTTTGAAAGAATAGAAGGGACAACCGCTAATACATAAGCCATGCTCATAAAAGTAGTGAAACCAGCTATGAATTCTGTTCTCCAGTCTGTATCAGATTTCTTTAAATTGAAAAAATTTTCTAACTTAGTTTTTAATAAAGAATACATTAAATTTTAATTATAAATTTTTTACTTCTTTTGTTCCATTCTGCAAATAGGAGGAATAAGAAAAGAAACGCTATTATAAAAAGAAAAGCCCCGGGATAGGTAAGATAATCAGGTAGATATATTTTTCTACCTAAATATCCTTTTTCCCATATTTTTAATATATTTAAATAATATTTACAAAGAGAGAAAGTTAAACCAAATAAAATAATTACTATTATTAATTTAATTTGTCCCTCTCCTAATTTCCAAAGAGAGCTTAATGCACAGGCATCAGCTAATACCATTCCTATACCAAATATAATTCCACCTATAAGGGAACCCCATATGAAAGTAGGATTTACATAAAAGTAAGGTTCTAAAAAGTTTTTATATTTTAAAAAGATAATCCCGATCATAGCAATAATAAGACTTAAGATAACACTTTTTAACATTAAAGATTCTCCAGAAATAAAAGGTTCACGAAAAGCATTTGCCATACAGAACCTACTTCGTTGGATAAAAAAACCAAGGATAATAGAGCTAATTAAAACTTTCTTATAATAAGGAATTTTTAAAATGAAAAAAAGAAAAATACTTAATCCAATAAGGGTTCCGATTTTTTCGATATTTTTGATATGAATATTTATTCCTCCTTTTTGAGAAAAATGTTCCGCTTCCCATATTAAATACTTTATTCCTATCAAAGTTCCTATTATAATACCAATCATCATAATAATTCCACTTGCTGATAAATTAGCTACAGAGGTGTAAAATCCTCCAATGTTGCACCCTAAAGCTAAAGTTGCTCCCAATCCCATTAATATTCCTGCAATAATACTTTTTAAAAAATCAATTTTAGAAGGAATCTTGATACTGAACTCCTTAAAAAAACAAGATGATATAAAAGCACCTATTATAATTCCCGAAATTGAAATAGAAAGTGGATGTAAAAAACCAAAATGTTTTAATCCTTCTGCGATTTCTAAAGGTATTCTGTAAAGATGTAAAAATAGAGCTAATAAAGCTAAAAAAAAACCAGTTAAGATAGGATTTGATAAATATTTATTGAAAAGATCCACCTTTTCACCTCTATTTAATTTTAAGTTTGGTTATATTATAGTATCTTTATAATAATTCTAAAAGGTGTAATTTAAAAATATGATTAAACATTTAGAAATTAGAGTAAATGGAATTGTTCAAGGAGTAGGATTTAGGCCCTTTATTTATCGTTTAGCACTGGAGAACAATATAAAAGGATATGTATTAAATGATACAGAAGGAGTTACTATTTCTGCAGAGGGGGAAGTTCACGCCCTAGAGAGATTAGTAAAGGCTATTAAAAATAATTTTCCTCCATTGGCTATTGTTCAAGAAGTAGAAATAAAAGAAAAACCAGTTAATGGTTTTAAAACCTTCTGGATTGAAAAAAGCAGAGTCACTCATAAAAAAATTACCTTTATTCCTCCAGATACCAATCTCTGTGAAGAATGTTTAAAAGAATTTTTTGATCCTGCTGATAGAAGATATCATTATCCTTTTATAGTATGCACTCATTGCGGACCGAGATTTAGTATTGTAAAGGATATTCCCTATGATAGACATAACACATCTATGGCAGAATTTATAATGTGTTCTAAATGTGAGGAAGAATATAAAGATCCTCTAAATAGAAGATTTCATACTCAGCCTACTGCCTGTCCTGATTGTGGACCTCATTTATTTTTATATAAAAACGATAGAACTCTTATTTCAAGAAATATTGAAGAAATTGCTAGGAAAGTATATGAGTATTTAAAAAAAGGACATATTATAGCTATAAAAGGAGTAGGAGGATATCATTTAGCCTGTGATGCTACTAATGATTTGGCAGTTTTAAAGTTAAGAGAAAGAAAAAGGAGACCTTTTAAACCCTTTGCTTTAATGATAGGATCAATTGAAAAGATAGAGGAATTTCTTTATCTATCTTCCAAAGAAAAAGAACTGCTTCTTTCCAAAGAAAGACCTATTGTAATTTTAAAAGAAAAAAAACCATTAGTTAGCAGATTTGTTGCTCCCCATCTTACTTATTTAGGGGTGATGTTACCTTACACCCCTTTTCAATATTTGCTTTTTTCATTAGATAAAGATTTAATTTTAATTATGACAAGTGGCAATCTTTCAGAAGAACCTATATGTTTTAATGATAATTCAGCTTTTGAAAGATTAGGTCATATCGCAGATTATTTTGTTACTTATAATAGAGAAATAATTGCTCATAGTGATGATAGTGTAATGTTTGTAATAAAGGAAACGCCAATTTTTATAAGAAGATCCAAAGGTTTTGTTCCTTCTCCTATACTAGTAAAAAAAGAATTTCCAATTCATTTATTTGCTAGCGGAGGAGATTTAAAAAATTCTTTTGCTATTGCTAAAGATAAAGTGATTATTTTAAGTCAATATTTAGGAGATTTAGAATCTCCAATTACTCAAGAAGTTTATAAATCTACAGTTTTTCATTTTTTGAAAATTTTTGATGTTAAACCAGAGGTTTTTATTTCGGATATGCATCCCAATTACTTCACTACATCTTTAACAGACAAACTTGCAGGAGATAAAATAAGAATAAAGGTTCAACATCATCATGCTCATATTGTTTCTGTTATGGCAGAATATGAAATTTATGAACCTGTTATAGGACTTGCTTTTGATGGAACTGGATTCGGAATTGATTATAAAATTTGGGGAAGTGAATTTTTTATTGCAGATATAGCCTCATTTCAAAGAGTTGGACATTTTTCTTATTTTAGACTTCCTGGTGGAGAAAAAGCTATAAAGGAAGTTTGGAGGATAGCTACCTCTCTTTTATATCAAGCTGGAATTTCCATGGATTATCTTCCCAATAAAGAAAAATATCCCTTAAAAGTAATTTTACAAATGATTGATAAAGGACTTAATTCTCCTTTTGCTTGTGGAATGGGAAGAATTTTTGATGGGATTTCAGCGCTTTTAGGAATCTGTGAAAAAATTAGTACCGAAGCTGAGGCTGCTCAAAAGCTCGAAGAATTAGCTTTTACTGCTAAAAATTATAAAAATTTAGAAATATCCTTTGAAATAAAAGAAGAAAAAATAGTAATTTCTACAGAGGATTTAATAAAAAAAATTATAGAATTAAAAGATATAGGAATACCTATAGAAGAGATTGCCCTATCTTTTCACAAAGCTATTATAGAGGTATGCGTTAAAGTAGTAGAATTGTTAAAAGAAAAATATAAAATAGAAAAAGTGGTTTTAAGTGGAGGAGCTTTTCAAAATAGAATACTTTTAAAAGGTATATGGGAAGCTCTTGAAAAAAGGAATTTTAAGGTATTTATTCCTCAGAAAATTCCTCTTAATGATGGTGGAATTGCTTTAGGACAAATTATAATTGGTAGAGAAATTTTACAAAAATGAAAAAGAATTATTTTCTTCTATCTATAAAATAAGTACTTCCTTCTATCCCTTTTACAACTTTTTTGATTTCTGCTAATCTTCCTGAAATTTCTCCTATATGCTTAAATTTTCCTTTTACAACTGGAACTATACTAATAGAAAGAGTTGGAATGGGAATTTTTGAAATATTTCCAATCCTATCAACAGAGACAAAATATCCCTTTTCTCTATCATTTGGATTTAAAAAAGTAGGAGCAAGTGTATCAAAGCGTTTTATAATTTCCTTAGAAATAGTTTCAACCTTTTCTAAAGGAACAATAAAAACAAAATCATCTCCTCCAATATGGCCTATAAAATAATCTTCCCTGGAAAAATCAGAAATAGTAGTAGTTAAAATTTTTGCTACAGTTTTTATCATTTCATCACCATGACTAAAACCATAGGCATCATTATAAGCCTTAAAATTGTCTAAATCTACATAAGCTACGGCATAAGGTTTATATCTATCTAAAATTCTTTCTATTGCTCTATAAATAGATGTATTTCCAGGAAGACCTGTTAAAGGGTTATTATCTGAAATTCTTTCCAGCCTATGAAAAGCGTATTCAATTCTTACGAAAACTTCATCAATTTTATCCTTAAGGAAGACAAAATCATCACCCCATTCTGAAGTTGAAATTAGCCATTCCAAATCAAAATGATCTAATATAAGGATTAACGGAATATTAAACATATTAAATTTTTTCTTGAGTTCTACTAAGTTTTTCAGTCCTTCTGGATTTTTATGATAGTAATATATAACCATAGAAGGTGGGTCAAAAAGAATAGCAGAGAGAAATTTTTTAAAACTGTAAAAGGATTTTAATTTATATTTCTCCTTTAAAAAATAAATTAGCTCTTGTTTCCATTTGGTAAAAAATTTATCTTTTTTTAAGAAGGCATAAATAATCTTTTTAGGTAAGTACATATTATAATTTCCAAGTTTTTAACCAATTTTAAATATCTTTTCTTAATTCTTCGGTAAAAAATTTGAGTTCATAAAGTTTTGGTTCTAATTTAAGAAAAACTTCTCTTATTTCTAAGAGGTTAAAATTTAAAAGTTTTAAAGCTTTTTGTTCTAAAGGTGGGACTTTATTATATAAAGAATCTCCATAGCCTCTTGCATGAATTAAAACATTAGCAAGATGAATTAAAGCTGATTCTTTTTTGAAATCTTTAGCTTTTTCGAGTTCATGATGAGCTTCTACTGCCTCAATGAGTCTATCAGGAAGATTCCAAATTCTCATTAAAAAAGCTCCTATTTCTGCATGATCTAGCCCAAAAATCTCCTTTTCAGCTAAGAGAGGAGATTTACCATCTTGAACAAGTTCCTCTATTTTTTTATATTCCTCTTTAAAGCTTACCTTTTCTATAATTTTACCAAGATCATGTAAAAGTCCTGCTGTAGCCACTTCTTGAGGATCTTTTATTTCTAATTTTTCCGCTAAAATTCTTGCACAAGTAGCAACTCCTACTGAGTGTTCCCAAAGTTTAACATCTTCCTTATATATGATATCAAAAATAGAGGAAGTAATAATTAAAATTTTAATTATATTTACTCCCAGAAACATAAGAGCATTTTGGACAGTACTGATTCTTTTGGGAAATCCATAAAAAGCAGAATTAGCTAATCTTAAAATTTTACTAGTAATAACTTGGTCTTTTTCAATTAACTCAGCAATCTGATTAAGAGAAGTTTCCTCATTTTCAATCAATTTATTAAGTCTTTGAACAATTGGTGGGAGTGTAGGAAGTCCTTCTAACCGTCTAAGTTTTTTCTTTACAATTTTTCTTTTTTCAGAAATATCTAAATCCATATTTATCAATTTTTTAAAGTTCTTGTGTTTCCTCACTTTCCTTATATTTTTCTTTTAAAAATTCTTTAAGAATTCTTTTTATTTCAAGTAAGTTTTCATCAGTTACACCCTCAAATCTCTCTTCCAGTTCCTTTAATTCAACTTCTAATGATTTTTCCCAGGGTAAAGAAACAGGATTTCCTTCTACAGTAATAAAATTTACCCCAAGTTCTTCAAATCTTTTAATATGTTCTTCTGTAAGCTCTACTCCTTTTCCACACAAAACTCTGCCATTAGCATCAATTACCTCTTCGTAAGTTTTCATACCAGGTTTTATATAATATATAGGAAGTCTTTGCATATTTTATTTCAAATTATTTTATTTAAACTATATTCAATAATTCCTTCGGCTCCTAATTCTAAAAGTTTAGGAACAAGTTCCCTAACTTCTTTTTCAGAAACTACGACTTCTAAAGCGTACCATTTTTTTTGATAAAGTGGTGAGATTGTGGGGGAGGTGATACTTGGAAGAATTTTAACTATTTTTTCAAGACTTTCTTCAGGAACATTCATTTTTAGTCCCACTTTTTTGTAAGCATTTAAAGCACCCTTTAAAAGAATCGCAATTTGTTGTATTTTCTTTCTTTTCCATTCATTTTGCCAAGCTAATTCATTAGCAATTAGTTGTGGATAAGTAACTAAAAGTTCTTGAATAATTTTAAGGCCATGAGCTCTTATTGTAGTGCCAGTTTCTGTAACCTCTACGATTGCATCTGAAAGTCCTTGAACTACTTTTGCTTCTGTAGCTCCCCAAGAATAATTTACTTCTACAGGGATTCCTTTTTGTTGGAAAAATTTTCTTGTAAAATTGACAAGTTCTGTACTTATTTTTTTATTTTTTAAATCCTCTAATTTCTCTATTTGTGAGTCTTCTTTGACTGCAAGAACCCATCTAGCTGGTCTTTTACTTATTTTAGAATATATAAGATCTTCTACAATTATTACTTTAGATTCATTTTCTAAAATCCAATCCTTGCCTGTAATTCCTGCATCTAGGATTCCTGCTTCAACATATTTACTCATTTCTTGAGGTCTACAAATTACCATCTCAAGCTCAAGATCGTCAACTTCTGGAAAATAGTTTCGGTGATGAACTTCTATACTCCAACCCGCCTTTTCAAATAATTCAATGGTGGCTTTTTCTAAACTTCCCTTAGGAATTCCAAATTTAAGCTTTTCCATAAACTTCCTCCGGATGATAAATTTTTTCTTCTATAATTTTTAATTCGTTATTTTCCAATTTTCGATAAAAACAACTCATATAACCTTCGTGACAAACAGGTCCTTTAGGTTCCGCCTTAATAAGAATAGTATCTTCATCACAATCTACATATATTTCTCTGACAACTAAGTAATTTCCTGAGGTTTCTCCCTTAAGCCAAAGTTTATTTCTTGTTCTACTGTAAAAATGCACTAAGTTAGTTTGAAGAGTTCTTTCCCAAGCAGATTCATTAATAAAGCCAAGCATTAAAACCTTCCCGGTTTTATAATCTTGAATAATAGCCGGCACTAAATTTCCTCCTTTTTCAAAATTTGGTTTATACATCTTTTAAGTCCTCCAACAAACTTTTTAATTTTTTTTCTGGATCTTTGCTTTTTACCAGAGAAGTTCCTATTAATACTCCTTTAAATCCTAATTTCTTAATTTCTTTAAGCTCTTTAGAATTATTATAACCACTTTCTGCGATTACTGGAATATTTTTGGGAATTAAGGGGAAAATTTTAATACTCTGATTGATGTTTACTTTAAAAGTACCTAAATTCCTATTATTTATTCCTATTATTTTAGCTCCTGCTGAGAGAGCCTTTTCAAGTTCTTCTTCATTATGAATTTCTACCAAACAGGAAATGTCTAATTTATTAGCATATTTAATTAATTCTGAAAGTTCATCTTTAGATAAAATAGAAGCTATTAATAAAATTGCATCAGCTCCAAAAGCTTTTGCTTCTTCTATTTGAACAGGATCAAAAATGAAATCTTTTCTTAAAATAGGTAGATTAGTATTCACTCTGATAGTAGCTAAATATTCTAAAGATCCTTTAAAATACACCTCTTCTGTAATTACAGAAATAGCTTTTGCACCCCCTTTTTCATATGCCCTTAATAAAAATATGGGATTAAAATCTGATCTTAAATCCCCTTTTAAAGGACTTGCTCTTTTTATTTCAGCAATTACTGTAAAATTTTGCTTTAATAGATAATTCTTAAAATTTATGGGAGTTCTTTCCCAAAATGGTCTGAAATAAAGGCCTCTTTCTTTTCTCTTAAGTATTTCATAATATTTTTCTATTAAAATTTGATTCAAAATCCGGTTGATTTTAGAATTTTCCATATTAATTTTATAAAAATTTTTCATCTATTTTAAACTGTAGAAAAATTTTTAAAAGATGTTAATATCTTGTAAAATTTGAAGGAGGAAGATGTATGAAAAGAACATATCAGCCTAGTAAAATAAAAATGAAAAGAAGACACGGGTTTAGAGCAAGGATGAAAACACGTTCAGGTAGAAAGATCCTTAAAAATAGGAGGAAAAAGGGACGCTGGCGTCTAACAGTTTAATGAAAAAAGAAGGTTTTTCTAAAAAGGAAAGATTAAAAAAAGATAAAGATTTTCAAGCAGTATTTAAAGAAGGCCAAAAACTTTGGATAAATTCGGTTTGATTAATAATATATAAACTAAATAACTTAAATTACAGAAGGTTAGGAAGAGTAGTTTCTAAAAAAATTAAAAAAGCTACACAAAGAAATAAAGTAAAAAGATGGATAAGAGAACTATTTAGAAAAAATAAAGAATGTTTTCCTAAAAATTGTGATATAATAATTATTCCTCATCCGAATTTACTAAATTTAGATTATAATAAACTGGAAAGTATGGTAAAAGAAAAAATTCTTTCTTTAAAAGTAGAGACTTCTTTCAATGATAAAAAGGCTGATAATTAAATTTATTGAATTCTATCAAAGATTTATTTCGCCTTTTATTTCTATATATTTAGGATATAATTGCAAATTTTACCCATCTTGTAGTGAATATACAAAACAAGCTATTAAAAAATATGGAGTCCTTAAGGGATCCTTTTTAGGGTTAAAAAGAATTTTAAGATGTCACCCCTTTTCTCAAGGTGGATATGATCCAATTTACCCAAATGGAATTAAAAGGGAGGAAGTATTTTAATGGAAAAAAGGGCCTTATTAGCTATTGTATTATCTTTGGGAGTTATTCTTTTCTTTAATTATCTTTATATGAAACTTTTTTCTAGTTCAAAATATGAAAATATAAGATCTTATAAAGAATTTCAAGTTCAAAAAATAGAAAAAGAAGAGGTAAGTAAAGATTTATTGAAAGATCAAAAATCTTCAGAAATAAAAGAAAAATACAAAATTTTGGAAGAGGGATCTCAAATTTATTGGATAAATTCTCCTAAATATACCGCTACCCTTTCTTCATTGGGAGTAAGATTTGAAACCTTTACATTAAAGAATTATGCTAAAAAAAGGGGGGAAAAAGAAGAAATAAACCTGGTTTCTGGAGCACCTGAATCCTTACCTTTAGAGATTTATTTAGAATCCTCTCCTGAGGTAGCTATTATTAATTATCAAGGACCCGAAAAAACTAATTATATATTTGAAAAAGGAGATACGGAATATCTGGTTTTTAGAACTACTTTTAAAGAGCTTCTCCTAGAAAAAAAATTAATTTTTAAGAAAGATTCTTATTTTATAGATATGAACTTTAAAGTTTTAAATTTAGGTAAAGTTCCTGTTAAAGATAGAGTTCTTTTAAGAGGTGCTTTTTCTCCCTTTGCGGATGGCACCAAATATGTATTTAAAGGTCCTTTTTATTATACTAATCATTTAAATGAGGTAAAAATAAAAAATGAATTAGAAGAATATTCTGGATTTTTAAAATATCTTGGATATGAAGATACTTATTTTATAGTAGCTTTAATTCCTGATAATTTAGGTAATATTAACTATAGAGCCACTTTTCGAAACCTAAATAAAAATTTACAAGAATTTATATTATGGCTTCCTCCTTTTGAATTAGCTCCGCAACAAGAGATAACTTATAAATTTAAGGTTTATATGGGTCCCAAAAAAATAGAAGAGATGAAAAAAGAATATCCGCTTTTAGGAAAAGCTCTTTATTTTGGTATCTTTGATTTTATTGCTAAACCTTTACTTTATACCCTAAAGTTTATTCACAAGTTTACAGGTAATTTTGGATGGGATATTATTTTTATTACGATTGTTTTAAGAATATTTTTCTTCCCTTTAAATCATATGAGTTATAAAAGTATGAAAAAAATGCAAGAAATTCAGCCTATCATTCAAAAACTTAGAGAAAAATATAAAGACGATCCTCAAACACTAAACAAAGAACTTATGAATATTTATAAAACTTATAAAATTAATCCTTTTTCTGGGTGTTTACCCATTCTTATTCAAATTCCTATATTTATAGCTATGTATAAAGTATTACTTATGGCAATTGAGTTAAGACATGCTCCTTTTTGGTTATGGATTAGTGACTTAAGTGCTCCTGAAAGATTTTATGGGATACCTCTTCTTACAATTTTAATGGGTGTTTCTATGTTTGTTCAACAAAAACTTTCTCCTCCTTCTACAGATCCTTTACAAAATAAAATAATGCTCTTACTTCCTCTGATTTTTATCATTCTTTTTATGAATTTTCCTTCAGGATTAGTATTATATTGGTTTGTTAACAATATTTTGTCTATTATTCAACAAATTTTTACTCTTAGATTAGCTAAAAAATAATTTAAGAGGTGGAAGCTATGATAGAAAAAGAATTAGAAGGGAAAAGTTTAGATCAATTGGTTGAAACTGCTTGTCAGGAATTAGGTTGCATCCCACAAGATTTAGAAATAGAAATTCTTGAATACAATACAAGTTCAAGTCTTTTAGGTATTTCAGGAAAAAAAATTAAAATCAAAGCCAAGATAAAATCTGACAAAATATTATCAGAAAGAGCAAACAAAGCCTTGATGTTTCTTAAAGACCTTCTTAATTATGCTGGGTTTAATGTGGAAACCAAGGTTAATCTTTTAAAAGATCAAATGCAAGTTGAAATTTTATTCTCAGGAGAAGATATAAAGTATTTAATTGAAAATGGAGCAGAGCCTCTTTCAGCATTAGAATTTTTAACTAATAAAGTAGTAGCTAAAGCTTTGGGAGTTGGACCTAAAATTATTCTTAAACCACAGGGAATTGATATTGAAAAAGAAAAAAAACTTGTAAATGCTGTAAAAAGAGCAATTGAAAAAGTAAAAACTACTAGGGAATCTCAAGTTATAAAAGTTGGTTCACAAAGAGAACAAAAAATTGTAACTAATATTCTTAAGCAAGAGGAAAAAAACATAAGTTATACCATAGAAGGAGAAGGGAGGCAAAAAAGAATAATACTAAACTGGAAAGAATAATTGCAACTTCGGCTTTATCCTGAAGATACTATAGCTGCTATTGCTACTCCTCCTGGTAAGGGTGCTATAGGTGTTATTAAAATAAGTGGAGAATTAAGTCTTTCTATATTAAAAAAGGTTTTTCATCCTGTAAAACCAAGAGAAAGTTTTGAGTCTCACAGACTTTATTATGGTTTTATTGTAGATCCAAGAGATAATAAGATAATAGATGAAGTTCTTGTAGTATATATGAAAAAACCAAAAACTTATACCCGAGAGGACGTAGTGGAAATATATGCCCATAGTGGATATTATATTCTTAAAAAGATTTTAGAAATAGTTCTTCTTTGTGGAGCAAGACCTGCTGAACCAGGAGAGTTTACTTTAAGAGCTTATCTTAACGGAAGAATAGATCTATCTCAAGCAGAAGCTATTCAAGAGATTGTATCAGCCAAAACAGAAACAGCCTTAAATTTAGCTATTAATACTTTAATGGGTAGACTTTCTGAAAAAGTAAACTTATTAAAAAATGAACTTTTAGAAATATTAGTACAAATTGAAAGTGCTATAGATTTTCCAGAAGAAGATATTGAGATAATGGAACCTGAAAAACTTTCAAAAAAAATTGAAGAAAGAATTTTACCTGTTATTGAAAACCTTATAAAAAATTATGAAGAAGGAAGAATATATAAAGAGGGAATTAGTTTAGTAATAGCTGGTAAACCTAATGTAGGAAAGTCTTCCTTAATGAATGCACTTTTAAAAGAAGAAAGAGCTATTGTGACTCCTATTCCTGGCACCACAAGAGATTTTTTAGAGGAGGAAGCAAATATTGAGGGTCTTCCCGTTAAGCTTATAGATACAGCAGGACTTAGAGAGACAGAAGATCTCGTAGAAAGAATAGGAGTAGAAAGAGCAAAGAAAAAATTTAAAGAAGCTGATTTAATTCTTTTTATGGTAGATGTAAGTGAAAAACCATCAGAACAAGATTATAAAATATATCAGGAAATAAAAGAATTTCCTCATCTTGTATTATTGAATAAAATAGATATCAAACCTAACTATTTAGAAGAATGGAACGAATTTATTTCTAAATGGGGAGTTGATGAAACTTTAGAAATTTCTGTAATAGAGGGTACTAATTTAGAAATACTTAATAAAAAAATATTTGAAAAAATAACTTCAGAAAAAGGAGTTATAGTACCTGAGATTGTTCCTAATTTGAGACAAAAAATAGCTCTTGAAAATGCAAAAAGCTATCTTTTGAATACCTTAGCAGAACTTTCCAAACCTAATCCTTTACCAGAGTTAGTAGCTGTGGAAATAAGAGCTGCAATTTCAAGTCTATCTGAAATAATAGGAGAGATAACTACAGAAGATCTTTTGACCCAAATTTTTTCTACTTTTTGTATTGGTAAATAAGAAAAAGAATTGATGAAAAAAGGGATAATTTTAAGTTTAGCAGGATTTGATCCTACTGGTTCTGCTGGAATCCTTGCAGATATTAAAGTTTTTTCTCTTTTTGGGCTGAAAGGGGCCGGGGTTCCTACCACCCTTACCCTTCAAAACACTTCTATCTTTGAGAAATGGGATCCTGTTGATTCTTATTATTTAAAAAGAGCTTTAGAACTTCTTTTTTCAGATTTACCTGTTTTGGGGATTAAAATAGGAATGATAGGGACTTTACAAAATATAAAAATAATTGCAGAAATAATTAAAAGAGAAAGGAAAAAAATTTCCTGGATAATATTAGATCCTGTCTTAACAGCAACTTTAAATTTCCCGCTTTTTTCTTCTGATGGATTTTTAGAGGCATTAAAAAATGAAATTTTTCCTTATTTAGATATTATTACTCCTAATGTAAAAGAAGCTGAGGTTTTAACTCAAAAAGAGATAAAAAATAAACTTCATCTTTTTGAGATTGCAAAGGAACTTTTATCTTATGGAATAAAAGCAGTTATTATTAAGGGATGGGAAAGAAAATATTTTATATGGGACTTTTTTTATTCTTCCAAAGGAGATTATATCTTTTTAAAAAAGAAAAAAATTCAAGGTACCTTTCACGGAACAGGTTGTGTCTTTTCTTCAGCACTTCTTTCTTATTTGGTGAAGGGATATGAACCTCAAATTGCCTTTAAAAAAGCTAAAAATTGGGTATACTTAAACCTTAAAAAAGTGTTGCAAGAAAGAATAGGAGGAAGGATATGGCTATTTCTATAGAAGAGGTATATAAAATTGCTCATTTGTGTAGACTTGAACTTGATGAAAAGGAAGCTCAAATTTTTTCTAATGAGCTTTCAAGAATTTTGGATTATTTTAAAAAACTTCAATTGCTTGATACAGAGAAAATACCACCTACCTTTCATGCTTTAAGAATTAAAACACCTTTTAGAGAAGATGAACCTAAAGAATTTCCTTATATAGAAGATATTCTGAAAAATGCTCCTCAGCTTTATGAGAAAATGATACTTGTTCCAAAGGTAGTTAAAACAAAATAAATTTTTAAGGTTTAAAAGAGATGGATTTGGCTGAACTTAATATTATTAGAGCTTTGGAACTTTTAGAAAAAGGAAAAATTTCAAGTGAGGAATTAGTAAAAGAAACCATAAATCAGATTAAAAAATTGGATCCCAAGATAAAAGCTTTTTTATATATAAATGAAGAGGTAGCTCTAACTTTAAGTAAACAGGCAGATGAAAAAAGGAAAAAGGGGGAAGGGGGAAAACTTTTAGGTATCCCCATTTCTATAAAAGACAATATTTGTATAAAAGGATTTCCCACTACTTGTGCCTCTAAAATATTACAAAATTTTGTTGCACCTTATTCGGCAGAAGTTTGTGAAAGGCTTAGTAAAGAAGGGGCGATTTTTATTGGGAAAACTAATATGGATGAATTTGCCATGGGATCCTCTACTGAAAATTCAGGCTTTTTTCCTACACATAATCCCTGGGATTTAGAAAGAGTCCCAGGTGGTTCATCAGGTGGATCTGCTGCAGCAGTAGCAAGTAGAATGGGATTAGGTTCCTTAGGATCAGATACAGGTGGCTCTATAAGACAACCTGCTGCTTTTTGTGGCGTAGTAGGAATGAAACCTACTTATGGACTTGTTTCTCGGTTTGGTCTTGTTGCTTTTGCTTCTTCTCTTGACCAGATTGGTCCTTTTGCAACTACTGTAGAAGATACTGCTTATTTACTTCAAATAATTGCAGGATACGATCCAAAAGATTCAACCTCAGCTCCTATACAAATTCCTGATTATATAAAGTTTATAAGAGAAAATGAAAAAACCTGTTATAAAATAGGGCTTCCAAAAGAATATTTTGAAGGTGAAATAGATCAAGAAATGACTAAGATTTTGGGAGAAGTGATAGAAAGACTTAAAAAAAAGCATAAGATAACACAAATTAGTTTACCCCATACTGAATATGCAGTAGCAACTTATTACATAATTGCTCCTGCTGAGGCATCATCAAATCTTGCACGCTATGACGGAGTAAAGTATGGATTTAGAGCAGAGGCAAAGAGTTTGATAGAAATGTATAAAAAAACCAGAGCCTATGGATTTGGTAAAGAAGTAAAAAGAAGAATCATGCTTGGAACTTATGCATTATCTGCAGGTTATTATGATGCATTTTATCTAAAGGCATCCAAAGTTAGAACTCTTATTTTACAAGATTTTCTTAATGCTTTTAAAGAAATAGATTTAATTTTAACTCCTGTTACTCCTACTCCACCTTTTAAAATAGGAGAAAAGATTTTTGATCCTTTACAAATGTATCTTTCTGATATATTTACTATCCCGGTAAATTTAGCTGGTGTGCCAGGGATAAGTGTTCCGGTAGGACTTACTTCTAACAATCTTCCAGTGGGAATTCAAATAATAGGCCCGCATTTTAAAGATGAATTAGTATTAAGCCTTGCTTATCAGATAGAAAAGGAACTTGACTTAAGACTTGTTCCACCTATAGTAAATACTGGTTAGTGATGAAAAAAAAAGCTTTAGGTAAAGGTCTTGCAGATTTAATTCCAGGAATTGAAGAAGAAGGCTTTAGGCTTCTTCTTATAGACAAAATTTTGCCTTCTCCTTTTCAACCAAGATTTAGTTTTAAAGAAGATGAAGAATTTAATCACTTAGTTAAGTCTGTAAAAGAAAAAGGGATCTTACAGCCTATTTTAGTAAGAGAAAAGGCTGAAGGATTATACGAATGTATAGCAGGGGAGCGGAGACTAGAAGCAGCTAAAAAAGCAGGTTTAAAGGAAATCCCGGTTATTGTGAAGAAATTTTCAGATGAAGAAGCTTTTTTGGTAACTCTTATTGAAAATCTTCAAAGAAAGAATTTAAATCCTATTGAAGAAGCTTTTGGTTATAAGAATCTTATTGAAAAATTTGGTTATACTCAAGAGCAAATAGCAGAAAAAGTAGGAAAGGATAGATCAACCGTAACTAATCTTTTAAGACTTTTAAAACTTCCTACCCTTATTCAACAAGATCTAATAGAAGAAAGACTTACTGTAGGTCATGCTAAAGCTTTACTTTCACTTGATTCGGAAGAAAAACAAATATCTTTAAGAAACCTTATTTTGCAAAAAGGACTTTCAGTAAGAGAAACAGAAAAATTAATAACCCGTTTACAAAAAGAAAATATTCATAAAAGAAAAAAAGAACCTGATCCAGATTTAGTTTTTCTTTCCCAAGAACTTAGTAAGCTGGTTGGAGCAAAGGTAGAAGTTAAAATGAAAAAAAGAAAACCTCTTTTTATATTTTCTTTTGAGGAATTAGAAGAAGCAGAAAAATTTGTTGAAAGATTAAAGAAGCTATATTCTTTATAACCTTGTTTTTTATTTAAGAGTTCTTATTTTTTAAATCACAAAAGTTTTAAGAGGGTAATCATGCGAATCGCTCAAGTTGCTCCCCTTTATGAAAGTGTTCCGCCTAAACTTTATGGAGGAACTGAAAGAGTTGTTTCTTACTTAACAGAAGAACTTGTTAAAATGGGGCATGAGGTGGTTCTTTTTGCAAGTGGTGATTCTAAAACTAAAGCTAAATTAATTTCTATATGTCCACATTCTCTAAGACTTGATAAAAATTGTAAGGATTCATTAATTTGGCATCTTTATATGATAGAAGAAGTTTTTAAAAGAATTGATTTTTTTGACATCGTTCATTTTCACATAGAATATTTACATTTACCTTTAGCTAGTAAATATAAATTTACTTTTCTTACCACCCTTCATGGAAGACTTGATCTTCCTGAATATGTTCCATTTTTTAAAAAATTTAAAGATTTTCCTTTTGTTTCTATTTCCAATGCTCAGAGGAAACCTCTTCCCTGGTTAAATTGGCAAGCTACAGTTTATCATGGACTTCCTGAAAATTTATATAAATTTTATCCAGCTGAAGGTAAATATCTTGCATTTTTAGGAAGAATTTCTCCTGAAAAAAGACCAGATAGAGCTATTGAAATTGCCGAAAAATTTGGTATGAAATTAAAAATTGCTGCAAAGGTAGATAAAGCAGATGAGGTATATTTTAAAGAGTTTATTAAACCTATGCTTAAAAATTCTTGGGTAGAATATATTGGAGAAATTGGAGAAAAAGAAAAAAATGAATTTTTAGGTAATGCATATGCATTAATTTTTCCTATTGATTGGCCTGAGCCTTTTGGATTAGTTATGATAGAAGCCTTAGCTTGTGGTACACCTGTTGTAGCTTGGAATTGTGGTTCTGTCCCAGAAATAATAGAAGAGGGGAAAAACGGGTTTATTGTTAAAAGTATAAAAGAAGCTGTAGAGGCTTTAGATAAAATAAAAAAAATAGATAGAAAAAATTGTAGAAAAAGTTTTGAAACAAGGTTTACGTCTAAAAGAATGGCTCAAGAATATCTTAAAATTTATCAAAACTTAATTCAAAAAGAAGTTTTTGTCAAAGCAATATAAAATTTTTAAGATATGAAAAAAAATACCTCCTTTTTTGAAACTTATACCTTAAAACATGAGGAAAGTTTTGCTATTTTTAATTCTTTTGGAAATATAGATATTAATTTAAATCCAGAAGAAGGAATTTATTATAAAGGAACTCGTTTTCTTTCCACTTTAAAACTTTCTATTTATGATCAAATGCCTATCCTTTTAAGTGCTTCTGTTAAGGAAGATAATTCTCTTTTTATAGCGGATTTGACCAACCCTCATATTTCAAATAGAGAAACTATTATTCCAGAAGGAAATATTCATATATTTCGAATGAAATTTTTATATGAGAATTGTTGCTATGAGAAAATAAGAATTAAAAATTTTTATTTTTTTCCTGTGAAACTAGAAATAAGGTTTTATTTGGAAAATGACTTTGCAGACGTCTTTGAAGTAAGAGGATATAAAAGAGAAAAAAAAGGACAAATTTTAAGTCCTCAAATAAACAAAAATAAAATAAAATTTATTTATAAAGGTCTTGATAATATATTAAGAATTACTGAGATTTCTTTTTCTCCACCTTCAGAAGAAATTCATGAGAATTGTGTTGTTTATGAATTAAAACTTAATCCAAAAGAGAGTTTTTCTCTTTATTTAATTATTAAATGTGTAATAGAAAATGAGAATTTGCCTGTGTATTCTTATACAAAAGCTTTGTATTATATAAAAAAGCGGTTAAAAGATTGGGAGGAAAACAGTTGTAAAATTTATACCTCTAATGAGCAATTTAATCAATGGATAAAACGCTCGTGGGCAGATATTGTAATGCTTACTACTTATACACCCTTTGGTCCATATCCTTATGCAGGTATTCCTTGGTTTAATACTATTTTCGGAAGAGATGGAATAATAACAGCTTTAGAATGTCTTTGGATCGAGCCTTCTATTGCTAAAGGGACATTATCCTTTTTAGTATCTACCCAAGCTCAGGAGGTAAATCCAGACCAAGATGCGCAACCAGGTAAAATTATTCATGAAATCCGAAAAGGAGAAATGGCAGAAACTGGAGAAATACCTTATGCTAAATATTATGGAAGTGTAGATTCTACCCCTCTTTTTGTGATTTTAGCAAGTAAATATTTTGAAAGGACAGGAGATTTGGAATTTATTAAAAGTATATGGAAAAATATTGTAAAAGCTATTTTATGGATAGATGAATACGGGGACTTAGACAAAGATGGTTTTGTGGAGTATTTTCCTTCCAAAAGAGGTCTGATTAATAAAGGATGGAAAGATTCTGAAGATAGCGTGTTTTATGAAGATGGTAAACTTGCTAAGCCTCCTATTGCTTTAGTTGAAATTCAAGGATATGTATATAAAGCTAAAAGGGAAGGGGCAAAATTAGCAAGAATTTTGGGGGAAAAAGAATTAGCTTTAAAATGGGAAAAATCAGCTGAAAAGCTAAAAGAACTCATTGAAGAAAAATTTTGGTGTGAAGAAATAAAATGTTTTGCTCTTGCTTTAGATGGGGATAAAAACTTATGTAAAGTAAGAGCTAGTAATGCAGGACATCTTCTTTTCACAAAAGCTATAAGTGTTTCTAAAGCTCGCATTCTTACTTCTTTATTTTTTGAAAAACATTTTTTTTCAGGCTGGGGCATAAGAACTCTTTCTTCGCT
>Ga0105162_1000611_pt1 | contig 22700 bp, 21 predicted proteins | sample JNZ201metaG_FD_81532 | JGI IMG/M metagenome (GOLD analysis project Ga0105162, IMG submission 81532) | Hot spring microbial communities from Jinze hot spring, China to study Microbial Dark Matter (Phase II) - JNZ 20120812A | ecosystem: Environmental > Aquatic > Thermal springs > Hot (42-90C) >...
AAAGAATATAACCAGCGGGATAACAAGCCTCATAAGCCTGATGAATATATCTCCAAGAGCTCTCATCCACGGAAGCACTACATCACGTACTTCGGCTGGCGCGGCTAGAAGGACAAAGCCAACGACTAAACCGACGAAGAATGCTATAGCTGTATAACCCATGAGGCCGAAGCGTGGCCTCAAGCTCACACCAACTTGTTAACATTGTACTAGAGGTTTTATATTTTATGTATAGACCAACTCAATATAAATCAACTTTTTCTAATAAATTTCTAAATAAAATTTAGAACTATTATCCATGGAATCCGCCAAGGGATTTCGTCATTAACGCGTCTTATTGGACGTTGCGAAGGGCGTCGACTAATCTACGAGAGCAGTAAAACTTAACGTTAAGCCCTACAGCAGAACACGTAGCTCGGTCTAAGGTAGTTCGAGGTATCATCGTCCAGCTCTCATAATACTACTATTTTAGTTAAATCAATAGTTCGTTTTTGGTTGGGGGCTAATTACATTTATTTCTAAATAACCTGTTTTAACCAATTCTACTCTCTCACTTACGGAAGTGTGTGCCTTAACTTAGTTTTATGAGCATATTTCCAACATCTGATAACTCTGCGTAGTCTAATCATTTCAATCGTTCCTATGCGCTAATTATGTGTGGAGCATGTTATGTTAGCTTTTGACTTCCATACTTCATGGACGGTTTGCCTCAATTTAGTATTATAACATTATAACCTACTTACGCCCAATATCCAGAGCACCAATATGGCAAGCTCATCTAAGCACTATACTAAAAACACTAAAGGTAAACTACTCTCACTTAGAGATGTGTAGTGCCTCGGTTTTTACTTCCTCTCTGCTAGCTTGGAGTCGACTATTAATAGTGCGTGCTTTTGGTCACCGATTAGCCTTACTTTCGCAAGTAAGTCACTCGCACTACTTACCTCCTCTACTTGCTCGTCTATGAACCACTTTAAGAAAGACTCGACGACTTTGTTGTTCTCCTCTCTGGCCTTGTCTACTAAGTAATAGAATCTTTCCGTGTTCTCTACTTCAGCACTGTAGAAGTCCTCGACTGCTTCAAGTACGGAGCTCCAGCTTTCCTTCGGCTTTGGTACATCGTAGAGAACTACCTTACCACCAATATCGTAAAGAAACTCGTATATCTTCATGGCGTGCCCGAGCTCCTCCCTCGCTTGGACTTTAAAGTAGTGAGCAAACCCTTTTAAACCGATACTATCGAAGTAAGCTGACATCGATAAGTACAAGTACGCATTCCTAAGCTCCTGGTTTAACTGCTTATTCAAAAGCTCCTCAAGCTTAGCACTCAGTAACACCATTTTCGAACCCTAACTAACTTATTGATGTCTGTCAATTTAAATCCGTAGGTTTCCTTCCTATGTGGTTAGAAATATTCACACGATGTGTAGGTGGAAAATATAAGCCGTGTTGCGACGCTAAATTACCCCTATTCTAAGTCTTTAGTTCGTGATTTACTAGTGCTAGATGTAGCTTATTAACTCTATCAGGATTTGAGTAAATGAAGTCTTTAATTGCGGTAGTAGCTTGCGGAAAGAAGGTAGGAGTAGAGAAAACTTGCTGAGTTTTTCGTGATGAAGTTAAGAGCTGGGCTGTAAACCTCGTTGTTAATATATAAAGCTCTGAAGCTCCTTTATAAATCTATCGGGTTTTTCTATAAACGGTGTATGACCCGCTCCATCTATTAACACTTTCTTAATGGTTCCCCCTCTTGACTCATACTCCCTTAGAAACACCTCGATCTGCCTAACCATAGGCTGAGGTGGAAATACTTCTTGACCGGGATATCCCGGTATGAAGCCCATCGCTCCTAGAACAGCTAGGTCTAGTAGTGACATATCTGAGACTATCACATCTTTACTACCGTGAATCCAGAGAACAGGTGGCTTTAATGAAGCTTTAACCACAGGATATAGGTTCATATACTTCGGGGACATAGCGTTGAGAACTCCTCTAGTGCCGGGTGCTACGTAAGGCCAGTTCGGGCTCTCCACGTAGTCTCCGGGGTAGTTATCTACGCCTACTTCTACACTAAATAGCATATCTAAGAGCTTCTTTTGAAGTTTTTCGTTGATTACGAAGTCGTCGGCGAATAGCGACTTAACAGCGTTTACTGGAGCTGAAGGGTGGTCTACTCCTGTGTACTTAGCTTTCAGCAAGTTAACGAAATCGGGGTTATACCTCAGAACTAGCCCAGCACCAGAGCCGGCATAGTCACTATAGCATGGTGTTCCGAATTCGTCCTTAGTCCCCCCATACCCGTATGGAGAGACGGGATCTACGAGTACTACTTTCTCGATTCTAACACTACTAGGAGCATCAAGTAGCGCCTGAAGGACTACACCACCACCCATACTGTGTCCCACCATAACGTAGCCTTTATAGCCAAGTCTAGAGAGAAGCTCGAGTAGATCATCTGAAAAATCTCTCAGACCTCTCGTAGCGTCAACAGGAGCCCTCCCACTGTCTCCAAAACCCCTAAGATCCGGTGCGACTACATCAAAGTCTTCCTGAACGGAGCTCATAATATCCTCCCATATCGCAGAGGAAGACAGATTTCCATGAACGAGTACTACAGCTTTAGAAGACTTCCTACTCAGAAGCCTAAAGCTCATCTCAACATTTTTAAGCTTTACCCGACGGATTTGGAGGGACATCTAAGAACCCTCAATTACATTTAAAACAGAAAATTAAAACTCGGAATAAACATATGTTAAAGTGTTAAAGAATAATACAAGACATACGGTATTACTTGCTTAAATCACCTCACGCTCTAATTTATTCCACGGAGCCTGAATTAGACTCGCGAGTTCGCACACTACCGCGATTCCACAAAAGTAGATTTAGTGAACACACATCCACACTCTTGATTACGTTTTCATACCGACAATAGCTAACGACGATGCGAGTATTGTAGATCTTCGTAGGCGTGGTTCTGAGCGCTTAGAGAGCACGTTAGACTTTTGAGAATGAGTGTTTAAAGGAGTAAGCTTCAGTGTGCTTAGGAGCCAATATTGATTACGTAATTACCGACGTGGAACGGGTCTGAGTCTCGTTTTATATGCGCCTACTCTCGAGGTTACCTATAGAGTCTTTTCTCTATGGAGGTTTTAAGCAGTTTTAGTCACTATAGATATCTAGAAGATGCGTTCTGCTTCAATGTCGACCGGGTAATCATCGGAGGCGAGAGGATGCATCTACCCCTCGAGGTGGGCTCTGTGGTACCCGCTGGTGTACTCCCGATGACCCTGCGGTAGGTGAGCAGGTGCTGAGGTAGAAGCCCGTGAACAACGCGGCAACCACACTTCTAGCTACGACACTTAGAGTTTTAACCTGCGTGTTGCGTATTTGTTGCGGTATTTGTTATGTATTAGAGTTTGGTTAGTCGACGTGGTCTTTTACAGGCTCTCCTCCTGGCTCTACATGTACTGTTGCTTCGTACCCTAACTTACTCCTTACAGCATTCTCAATTTTTGTTGCTACTTCATGTGCCTCTCGTAGTGATGTTCCACCAGGCAACTCTATATGTAGTGTTACTTCCACGTGGTTTCCGTATTTATGGAAGTGTATGTGGTGAATTCTCCTAACATCAGAGTGGGCCTCTCGAACTGTTTCCACGAGTTTATCTAGTTCTATTCGGCTCGGAGACTTCCCGAGTAGCTCTGACGAACTCTCATAGACGATTTTAGCTGCCGTCAAGAAGATTAGTGCTGAGACAGCCATCCCCAATACCGCATCAATCCACCAGTAGTCTCTACCGGCATATATAGCTACTGACAGTAGACCGGTAGCTATAGCGTCACTAGCGTGATGCCAAGCATCAGCAACTATCGGCTGACTCTCGTGTTTTCGACCCAACCTATAAGCCCAGAGACCCAGGGCGGCTTTAAAGACCGTTGAAGCAACCAGCACTACTACAAGTAAGTCTGAGTACTCTAGTGGAACACCAGCTAAGAGCTTTTCGTAGCTAGATATCGTGAAGTTGTATGCAGCGACACCGAGTAGTACACCGATGATTAGACCCCCTACTGTTTCAGCTCTTCCGTGACCAAACGGGTGCTCTCTATCAGCAGGCTTGTCCGCCACCCTATACCCTACAATGAGAACGACTGAGGTAAGAGAATCAGACAAAGTGTGAAAAGCATCGGCAATAACAGCTACAGAGTTGAACACCAGACCGGTGAAGTACTTAACCAAGAACAGAAGTAAGTTAACCAAAGTAGATACGAAACCCTCTAGGTAAGCAGTTCTCTTCTTCAAGACCCAAGAGGAGCACACCCCCCATCGCCTATCCTTCTTATACTTCAACGCCTTTAAGTACAGATAACCTACATATTCTTCAACATCGCGTAATGCAATAAAACATTAGTGTCTTTTATCTCCTTAGAGGGCTTTAGTTAGCCTGCGTTTATTTACATAAACATTTAACATGGCTTTGCGATCATCGTTTAAGTTTTAAAGCTTAAAAAGTGCTTGCCGCATTATTTACTGGTGTTTACAACGAATATCGGTAAGGTATTTAATAGAGTGGCAGTAACCTCAGTTCTATTACTGATCCTCACGGCATCAGTAATGCCAGCCGTACTCTTGGGACAGATAGAAGAAACGTTAGTGGTAGCTTCGATGAAGTACATTAAGAATCCTAACCCACTAAAACAGGAGACTTGGTATGATTGGTGGCTTAACTTAGTTACCTACGATACGCTCTTTAGAGAGGGACCAGACCTAGATCCACACCCCTGGCTTTGCTCATACTACGAGCACAGCAATGACGGTCTCGTCTGGACCTTTAGGCTCGTCGAAGGTGCTTACTGGCACGACGGTAACCCGATCACGTCTGAAGACTTAGTGTTCACAATAGAGTTCTACAAGAGGTACAAACCTCCCTCATGGTATCCTTCGGTAGAATTCATCGATAGGGTCGAAGCCCTCGATAAATACACCGTCAGACTGTATCTATCGAAATTTAACGCATGGATCCTCAGGACCTTCGGGTACATGATAATACTGCCCAAGCACGTATGGTCACACGTAGCTGAAGTCTTCGACGACCCAACCTTCTTCAACCCGCTCAGCCCAGGTGACGTAGAAAAGGTAATGAGTAAAATAGAGGCTGGAGAACCGAAAGATGTTTCATCGAAGACGAAGGACTTCGTCAGTAGGTACGGTCACCTCAGAATAGGGTCCGGACCCTACGTACTGACTAGGTGGGTCGAGGGAGAGCTCCTAGACTTAGTAAGGCACCCAAAGTACTTCAAGGCGGGCTTTCCGAGAGCTGCTAGACTCATATTTAAGGTTTACGCAACAGACGAAGCGCAGTACTTGGCGGTTAAGAAAGGAGATGCTCACATAATGATGTGGACGGCACCTTACGCTGTTTTAGATGAGGCAATGCGAGACCCTAACCTCGTAGTCCCGAAGAGTCCGGACGTATATGTAGGGTTCTTAGGGTTCAACATGAGGGACCCGATTACTGGGAACAAGAACTTCAGGAAGGCCGTTGCTTACGCTTTAGATAAGAACTTCGTAATCAATACGCTCATGCTAGGCTTCGCAGAAAAAGTTTACACCTTTGTTCACCCAGGTCTTACGTTCTGGGTAAACCTAGAGGTACCAAGATACGACTTCGACCTGTCTATGGCGGCCAGACTTCTCGACGATGCAGGGTTCAAAGACGTCGATAGAGATGGGTGGAGAGAGTCTCCAGCTGGAGAGAAGTTCGAGGTCACAATATATACACCGGAGTACGACCCGGTTAGAGTAAGAATAGGAGACATTCTAGTCGAGAACTTAGGCAAGATAGGTGTTAGAGCTAAGAACGTGCCTCTAGACTTCGATACTATGGTTGATTACGTCTACAACCAGCTTAAGTTCCAAATATATATAATAGAGAACGATGCGAACTTCATGCCATGGTACTACTCGTCTTTTTACGTAGAGGAGCAGGCTGTACCTGGAGGAAACAACCCGTGGGGCTTCGTTAATAAGGAGTTCGAGGACATTCTGAGGAAAGCTGAGGCCGAGCCCAGTGATACAGCTAGAGCAGACCTCTACAAGCGCTTACAACTCATACTAGCCGAGGAGCTACCGATACTACCCATATACGTTAGGTACTGGATACAGGTATACAGAAGAGAGCTATCCGGTGTAGTAGACATGCCCGGTGGAGCACTAAACTTCTGGACTCTAATAAACGGAAACTTTAGGGGGCTCGCAGCAGAGCTTCCATACACTGTACTACAACCACCTGTAACGACAGTACCTACACCACTAGCCACTGTCACAATTGTTCAGACGACCCCCATTACGGTCACTTCTCCAGTGTGGGTAACCTATACCGCTAGGGTGGAGGTGCCCTATACGCCACCAGAGTTGGTAGTCGCTGCCGTAGTAGCTGTTGTAGCAGTGGGAGTACTAATGTTCTTACTAGGCAGGAGGTACGGTAAGTAGGTAAATGAGTGTAGTATCTAGGGTATCTAGGTGACTGCAGTGAGTCTGCCTAGGTATGCTGCTGCGAGAGCTCTCCAAACCTTAGTATCCTTTTTTATTTTGATAAGCATAGCTTTCTTCCTCTTTAGGGCCATGCCCGGAGACCCTACGGCCTTCCTACTCGAAAGTCCTAGAATACACCCTCAGACTAGGGAGCTCCTCAAGCAGAGGCTTGGGCTTGATAGACCTCTCTACGAGCAGTTCTTTGTCTACATAGCCAACGTGCTCACCGGTGAACTTGGCTACTCGCTTTACTACGGCAGACCCGTAACCGAGATAATGTTCGGTAGGAGGATGATCAACACGTTAGTCCTCGTCGGTTCATCTACTTTTGCGGCGATAGCTTTAGGGCTCTTGATGGCTCTCACCTCAGTTAGAAAGTACGGCTCTAAGTTGGACTCCTCTCTAACTACTTTCTCTTTAGTTACTTACTCCATACCGACGTTCTGGCTCGGCATGATCTTCATAATGCTGTTTTCAGTAAACCTTCGTTTATTCCCTGTTGGTGGAACCATTACAGCTACGAGAGTACATGAGGGGTTTCTGGATCTAGCACTCGACTACTTGTGGCACATGGTTTTACCGTTTACAGTTCTAACACTCATCCAGATAGGCTATAACTACCTAATAGTGAGAAACTCTATGCTATCTCTAATTCAGGAAGACTTCGTCTACGTAGCTAGGGCCAAGGGGTTGAGCGAGGATGCTGTGATAAGGAGGCATGTATTCAGAGCAGCCATCCCACCTTTCGCAACTATAGTAGGTCTACAGCTAGCTGGAGTATTTACGGGCGCGGTGATGACCGAGACGGTGTTCTCTTGGGAGGGGCTCGGTAGGCTGATGTACGAAGCTGTCTCAACTAGAGACTACCCACTTCTGCAGGGGTTCTTCATATTAATACTTGCGGCCTTCTTAGTCACGAACTACTTAGTTGACCTGCTATACGCGTACCTAGACCCTCGGGTGAGGCTTAAGTGAGTTCTTGGGGAACCCTGAGGCTGTTCTTAAGAAACCCTTACGGCAGGTTCGGCACCCTTCTGCTATTGGGTCTCGTGGTAGTCGCTGGTGTTGGACCCATCTTAACCCCTTATGGGGTCTGGCAGTACGGCGTATGTAAACCGTTTGAGAGACCGTCTATATCGCACCCGTTTGGATGTGATGAGATAGGTAGAGACCTCCTCACGCTTTTTCTAAGTGGAGCTAGAGTATCTCTCTTTGTAGGCTTTGTAGCAGCTTTCCTCTCGACTCTCCTCGGGGCTCTAGTCGGGTTGTTTGGAGGCTACTTCGGTGGTCTCCTCGACGCCGTCATCATGAGAGTGGTTGACGCCCTCCTCGCTATACCAAGTCTAGTCCTCATGATAATCTTCGCAGCCGTTCTAGGTCCTGGGCTTTTCAACGTAATATTTGTAATAACCGTTCTCTCATGGCCTCCAGTATCAAGGGTGGTTAGGTCCCAAGTCCTTTCAATAAAGGAGTACCCGCACGTGGAGGCCGCTAGAGCTTGCGGAGCCAGCTCTATGAGAATACTCTTCAAACACATCGCCCCTGCTACCACCCCCCTAGTTGTGGCGAACATGATTCTTCAGATCTCTAATGCTATAATCGCTGAAGCCGCACTTGGATTCCTAGGGCTTGGAGACCCGAGGATACCGTCTTGGGGAGGGATACTGAGGTTCGCTTTCAGAATGGGTGCTATGTCAGCTGGTTACTGGTGGTACGTAGTACCCCCCGGTCTCGGAATAGTTCTAGCAGTACTCTCGGTTACGTTCATAAGCTACGCACTAGACGAGATAGTAAACCCGAGACTCAGAAAGTACTAGGAGGAGAGTGGGCTATTTAACCCTCTCCTAACTATATTCGCGGGTTATAGCTTGGAGGAGTTACTCGCTAAGCTCAAGAGCTACGTGTCCAACCGCAGAGACTACCTAGTCGAAGAAGTTCGAAAGCTCATCAGGATGCCCAGCATCTCCGGTACTGGTGAGGGCATACAGGAAACCGCGGGATTCTTGAGGGACTGGATAAGGGAAAGGCTAGGTAGTGAAGCAGTATTACTGAGCTACGGAGGGCATCCGATAGTATACGGGAGAGTACGCTCCAGAGGGTTAAGCAGGGTCGTGATCTATAATATGTACGATGTCCAGCCCCCGGACCCGCTTAGTGAGTGGGACTACCCACCGTTTGAGGCTGCTATCGCTGGCGGCAAGATAGTGGGTAGAGGAGCTTATAACACGAAGGCCGGGCTTATGTGCTCTCTACTCGGCGTAGAGGCCGTTAAGGAGGTAGTCGGCGACATACCGGTTGAAGTAGTATTCGTGCTAGAAGGTGAGGAAGAGATTGGTAGCCTCTCGATGCCTAAGTTCATTGAGGATAAAGGTAGTGAATTGGTGGGCTCAGACTTTGTCTACTTCGCCTACCCCTCAGAGGACATCCCGGGGAAGCCTACGATAGAGTTAGGAAACAAAGGAATAGTCTTTGTAGAACTTAGAGTTAGGACAAGCCGTTACGATGCGCACAGCAGCCTCGGCTCCGGGCTAGTGAACCCGGCTGCTGTACTAGCTAGAGTTGCCTTCGAGCTCTTAGACCCTCTGACTGGCCCCAAGCTCGGGTGGTTAGAGTCTAAGGCAGTTACTCCTACTGAGGAGGACCTAAAGTACTTAGAGGACATCATGGAGGCCTGCCCATTGAGTAGAGTCGTAGAGGAGTACGGGATCTACAGGACTTTGCTAACCGGTAGGGACTGGTACATCAAGGTGTTCTTTAGACCCTCCGTCAACATAGACGGGTTTGCCTCGGGTTACGTGGGTCCCGGTACGAAGACCATAACTCCGGCGGAGGCCGTCATGAGGCTAGACTTCAGACTCGTCCCAAACATAGAGCCTGAGGACGCTATCTCTTACTTAAACGAAGTCCTGGAAAAACTCAAGCTCAAGGACTTGGTCGAAGTCAGAGTGCATGACTCGTACACGTGGAGTAAGACTGACCCCAGACACCCCGCAGTCAGAACAGCCGTCGAGACGTACTCAATGATGGGTTTTAAGCCCTACTTAATCCCCATGATGCCGGGCTCGGCACCCTCTTACCTCTTCACTAGAGTACTGAAGCTACCAATGATCTCGACGGGACCGGGTCACGGCGGGAGGGCTCACGCACCTAATGAGTATATAACCGTAGACACCGTACCGAACTTAACCCTGTACACCGCTTTGCTGATAGTGAAAACAGCTCTCAAGAGCGGGAGCAGTTAAAGATTTTGAAGCGTTTACTGCTTCACGAACTAGACCTCTTTCTAACTAACTCGAGGACTACAGCTAGGATAGCCCACAAAGCTATCCCTCCTATTACCATAACGAGTCCGAGCAGGGAGCTGCCGAGAGGGTCTTCGAGTACCTCGAGAGGCACGAACTCTCCCCCTTCTATGTAACTCCACACCCAGTCAACAAGCACCATTAGTGTCGCAGCCCAGAGTATTAGTAACAAGTACTTTGAGACCTCTTTTCTACTGAAGTAGACTGCTGTAGCTGCTACTGAGGCAGACAGGAGAGCTACTAGCCACATGCTAGTGCACCAAAATATTGAAGTTAGTGCATATATAAACCCCCTACCAGAGTATAGTGGGAGATAAGACATGGCCTGCTTCCTAGCTCCACTAGTTGCTGCTGGAATAGTAACAGTAGTTCAGAGACTGGCTAAGACAGCAGGTAAGAAGCTGGAGTTAGGAATACTGAGCACGATCCTCTGGGGAGGCTCCATACTTTTGACCATAGAACACGCGTGGCACGGTGAAATAGTCCCGTACCCGCCGTTTTTAACCGCCATGTATAGTCCAGCAGACCTTGTCACAGTATTACATGAAATCTCGACAGCAGGAGTAAGCATGGTGTTAGCCTCACTGGGGATGTGGGGTGGTATTCTCTCCTTTAACAAGTTACTCGACCATAGAAAAAGCTCTCGGTTATTGAAGACTTTTAGTGTGAGCTAACCGATTATCTGTTTCCAGCTTTTTCTACTTCTTGTCTATCTATTTAACTAGATATCCGGGACCCATGCTCTGTTCCTAGCGCATGGACTAGCATAACCCCCTTCCTCTTTTCTCCGGGCAGTACTCTGCTACAACATCCTTTCTCTAGTATAAAATCTAGCCCCTCGACTCATACTCCTAATTAATCCCTTACGCTTACTAGGAGGTAGTGTGGAGGGCTTCTCTACAATCCTAGCATCCTAAGGATTATTTTTGATTGATCCCAGTACTAACTAGACCATTAGTTGGACCACTAGTTGCGCTGTGAGATACTCACTATACCACCTGACTGAAGATCCGCTGAGTCGGGGTCCCAGTGTAAGACATACTTTATTTTAGATCAGTATTCGAACAGCGTATGAGGGGTGTGTTAGATCGTGAACGCTAGAGCCCTCGCTTTAGCATGCCTTTTGTTAGTCATCGGGGCGCTAATTGGTTACAGTATTAGTGCCTCAAAGCCTCCTGTTTACCACACGGTTACGGCAACGCTCTTGAGTACAACTACGAAGACTCTCGAGCTTTTTATTACGTTAATACAGACGTTACCTACGACGATTACGGGGACTGCTGAAAGAACTGCGACCTGGGTCTCGACTGTTACCATTACGAGGGCCGTTACAACGATTTCCACAACCACTTTTACAACGACATACGTAGTCACGAAGCCGGTTACTGTAACTGTTGCCGTAGGCGTAGACTTACTCGTGGACAAGGACTACTATTACGCTTTATTGAGCTTCTTGAGTAGGGCCAACAGGAGTATCTACATAATTATGTACGCCGTGAAGTACGATCCTAGCGAACCAGACGATCCCGTGAACATCTTGCTGTACACAGTTGTCAACGCCTACAAGCGGGGCCTCGATGTGAAGGTTCTCGTCGACGATGTGACTTTCAGTAGCTATAGTGAAACGATAGATTACCTAAAGAGTAGTGGAGTGCCCATAAGACTCGACAAGAGTAAGTCTATAACTACTCACGCAAAGTTAGTTATAGTCGATGATCGATACGTGTTTGTTGGCAGTCATAACTGGACCGAAAGTGCCCTAATCCACAATCACGAGGTATCGGTACTCATAGTATCGGACACCGTTGCTCAACAGGTCGAGGAATACTTCAACATGTTATGGAGTGAGGGAAGAGCGATCTAGCTGAGGAGTTCATCCCCATACTAGGCTTGGGCTAATTCTCATAGTGTTGCCTTACTCAATTCATCCGCATTAGCCACGGGTACGAGCACCATAGATGGTCGATGACATCCGCGATCCAGATATCCTGGGTACCCAAGAGACGAGTTCACACTGGATATCGCACTCCTACTGGAATCACACATATCGTTGCTAGAAGTTATAGGCAGAATACGCTGTCTCGAACCACTACTCCTTACTGAAGCTCTAGCCGTATTATGACACCTTCGCACACGTAGTATTAAAAGCATTAAGTATCTCGAAGTTTGCGTCCCGACTGATCGGTATACCTGCTTTCCATCCGGTCGCAGTATGTGAAGTTAGTTAATTTAGTGTTTTTACTACTGTCTTGGAGAGTATGAGAAGAACGAGTGTTGAAGACTACCTTTCAACTATATATAGACTAGAGGAAGTCTTCGGAGTCGCTAGAACCAACGATATTTCCAGAGAGCTGGGAGTTAGACCCGCAACTGTTAGTAAGATATTGCGCAGGCTCGCGGACGAAGGTTACGTCGTGTGGGTGAAGTTTCGAGGCTTCAAACTCAGCGAAAAAGGAGTAGAAATAGTTAAAACTCTAGTTAGAAAGCACAGAATATGTGAAGCCTTTCTGAATGAACTGGGTTTTGACCCAGTAGAGGTTCACGAGTACGCACACTACATGGAGCACTTGCCCCAGAAGATAGTGGAGTCTATTTATAGGTACATAGGGTCCCCAAAGGAGTGCCCTCACGGCAACCCGATTCCTGGGGAAGGGTCTACTCTAGCCGGGAGACCCCTTTCAGACTTCGGCATCGGAGAGACTGTTAGAGTTATCGGCTACAGAGGAGAGCTCGTTACGTACATGAAGAAGGCTATAGCTTCAGGCCTCACCCTAGGTGCGGAAGTCCTCATAGTAAACAAAGCGGGTAAAAGTATTGACCTGAAAATCGGTGACCGCTTAGAGAGGGTCGACCTCAGGACCGCTATGACCGTACTAGCAGAACATCGACATTAAATTGTGAGCTCTTCACTCTGAGTTTTGGACCTCAAAGTGATGCTGTCTGGAGTGAAACCTAGCTATACGCTACCGACGTCTACAGCACCAAAAGTCGAGGCCTTCAACTGTGTAGGTCTGAGTATGTTGGATACTCAGCCTACATGCAGTTTTGATATCGTTAGCGATTTTGTTTAGGTAGAACGTATGGAGAAACTGGTTTTAGTCGGGGTCGACTCCGGGGCGACTAAGACTGAGGCCGTAGGTATGGATACCACTAGCCAGGTGTGTGTCTTTACTACGGAGGGGCCGTCGAACCCCTCTGTAGTGGGAATAGAGAAATCGAGTGCCGTAATCGCTAGGGCTGTTGAGAAAGTCCTCACGAGTCTAGGCTACGAGAAGCCTACACCACACATAGTCGCCGTCGGTGCTGCTGGAGTAGTAAATAAGAGCTATGCCGACGTACTCCGAAAGAGGCTATCAGTACTCTCCGGTGTTCCAGCGGACAGAGTGGTGGTTTTTGAAGACGAATTAGCTGCTCACGCATCTGTCTTTCTCTCAAGCGACGGCATCGTAGGGGTTTTGGGAACTGGGAGCTGTGTCTACGGAGAATTCGCAGGACATAGCGTTAGAGTCGGAGGTTGGGGACATCTCCTGGGTGACGAGGGAAGCGGGTATAGGTTGGGCCTAAAGAGTCTTAGAGAAGTCCTTGAATGTCTCGATGGCTTAAAAGAGTGTTCAAGTCTTGCTATCCTAATAGCACGTAGCATGGGCTTTAGCTCTGCTAGTGATGTACTCTCGTATGTTTACTACTCGGAGAACCCAAAAACCGCTGTAGCATCTTTAGCTACCATGGTAATGAAGGCCTATAGGGATGGTGACAATACGGCTGCCCGCATAGTCGAGAGTGAAATCGATGAGTTTGTGAAGCAGGTTGCGGCAGTTATAAGAAAGATCGGCGTCTCTAGTCCTAAGGTGGGGTTTACGGGTTCTGTCTATATGGAGAATAGGGAGTTGCTTAGGCATCTCCTGAAAAAGAAGCTTGAGGAGCTACTCGGTATTGATATAGAGATTTTCGAGCAAAAAGTTAGAGCATCCTGCGGGGCCATAATTGCTGGGCTGAAGCTGAAGAACGATAGCACTATGCTAGCAAGAGCACTAAACACTATAGAGAAGTGCTGCCTCTGCTAATAACATTCCTCGGAGAGTTCCGCCGAATAGCTGTAGCTGGCATCTCACTAAAGCCACGTTTAGCTACTCAACACCTGTATACCACTTTTACTCTGGTACTTACGTGTTGTGTTTATGTGTAGAGCAGCGTGCAGGTTGCTCAACAGCCTCCTACAGCAGGTGTGGAGATCGTAAGGTCCGATTGTACTAAGGAGTTCCTACAAGCGCTTTACTCTTATTTTACACTTCTTTTTCTAGTACGACCGCCGTCCCGTACGCTAAGACTTCTGCCGCTCCGCTCATAATATTAGAAGTAGCTAGTCTGACTCCGACTACTGCGTTTGCTCCCATAATTCTAGCTTTCTCGATCATTCTCTTCAAGGCCTCGTCTCTCGAGCTGGCAAGAAGTTCCGTATACTCAACTATCTCTCCACCGGCAATATTCCGTAAGGCTGCTACTATATCTCTACCTATGTTCCTAGCTTTAACTACACTCCCACTAACTACTCCAAGTACCTTCTTTACTCTATATCCGGGGACGTACTCGAGTGTCGTAACTATGAATTCTTCGCTCACGTTCTCAACCACTCTGACTACTATAACTTTTCTTAAATGCTTTAAACATAGGCATCGCGATTCCAACAAACAGTAAAGCTGAGACCATAGCTATGACTAGTTCTACTAACCAAATGTTTTCTAAAACGAGCGAAGCAACTATAGCAACTAAGTTAGATACTGAGTGAAGTATAGCTGAGGTTGCTAGCAACCTATAGCTCCGAGGGTTTTTGCTTAATAACACAGTTAGAGACAGATGGATTAAGATAGCTGAGTTCCTCTCTAGAGCGCCGGGTAGGAGGTCGACCCAGTCGTATCCGTAGACAGATGCTGAGAGAGATACCGGGACAGCATAAACTAGTAGAGCTTCAGTAAGACCCCACCCAAGACCTAAAGCCAGAGATCCTCCTCTCCCACTTTTTAATATAGCGGCTCTCAACACTAAAGACCTAATGGACTCCTCGAATACTCCCGCTAATACCGAGGCAGCAACTAGATAGATAATCCCAGGAGTTAGAGTCTGTAATAACACTAGTAGGGGCACCCTCAATACCAGGGCTAGTAGCCACCCACCTCCACCTACTGCTGCCGCTAACCAAGCACTGCTGACCCGCCCAGCTACCCTAGCTAGCATCACAAATCCTGGAACCAGCGAGATGAGTACGGAAGCAATATAGTTAGACATGCTCGTAACCCTGATTACACATAGTAAATATTAGATATGGAGTTAATATAGAGAAGTTGGGAACAGCTAGATGAGTGACTACGAAAAGCACGTTCTACAGGGAGTGTTTGCGGGCATCATTACGGGGATTGCGGTTGCTGTAATGGTAGCACTAATACCGACCGATGCTCTCGGCAGTTTAACCGAAGAACTAGTAAGGCACCAGCTACCAACCTCTCTACCACCTGAAGAGGTGGAGAAGGTCGTTGAGAGCATCAAGGAGATGACTCAAGTAGCTCTACGAATAGCACCTATTGCTCAAATTATTCAGTACATACTAGTTGGCGCACTATTTGGACTACTAAAGGGAGCTTTAAGGAATAAGTTGAAGCTGGGTGAGGCTGTATCTGCTATCGTTACTGGATTCATCCACATCTTAGTTTTAGGTGTAGTGCCCATAACAGTACTTTCAGCACTAATGCCGGAGCTAGCAGATATGTTCACTAAGAACTTGAACCTCAATTTATACTTAGCGGTTCTCCTACCAGGAGTAGTGTTTACAGCTTCGATAACCTTAGTTAGCCTACTGAAAGGTCCTTGGTCGAGACTTATTGAGGCGAAGCCTAAGTCTGTATAATGTGTATTACATGAGAGACTCTGTTGACCTCACGACACATCCGTCTAAAGTATTTAGCAAGTAGTTTCTTACTTGACTAGAAGTCAACTTACTGACGTCGAGTACGCGTTTCTGGTTTTCTACTAGTGCTCGATGGAGATGTCTCAAATCTTGAGGAGCTATTCAGCTTACTTCAGCGTTAAACACTGCTTAAAGTTCGAGTTAACTAGAATAAAGCCTTAGTTGAAGTGTGTAAGCGGGATAAAAAAGAGTTGCATAAAGACCAGCTCATCGAAGAACTTGACAGAGCACTTGAAGAAAACTACGGAGAGGTAGGTGCTAGAGTCGTTTACGAAAAAATCGAGGAGTACGGAGACCCCGAACACGGTCCGGCAGTACAAGACCTAGACCTCCCCGAGGCAGTCGTTAGAGTACTGCTGAAGCGCGGGATTCAGAGGCTCTACAGGTTTCAATTTGAGGCATATAAGCACGTTTTGAGCGGTCGAAACGTAGTTATATCTGCGGGAACCGGAACTGGTAAAACTGAAGCTTTCTTCCTCCCGCTTCTCAAGAAAGTGTCCGAGGAGGTAGGGTCTAACCCTAAGTCCCTAATACTCTATCCGACTAAGGCCCTTGCTCGAGACCAGCTCAAGCGCTTCTCCGACTACACGGTTTTCGGTGTTACAAGCGTGAGCATTTACGACGGTGACACCCCTAGGAGCGTTAGGGCTCGCATAGCCTCCAGCCCCACGACATTCGTAATCACGAACCCGGACATGATTCACGTAGGACTAGTCTACAGTCCTCACGTGAGGAAGTTCGTCAAGTCTGCGAATACCATGGTGTTCGACGAACTCCACGTTTACGAGGGAGTGCTAGGTTCTCATGTACACCACCTCTTCCAAAGGATTAAGATGTGTCGTGGGTCAGCTCCCCAGGTGGTAGCTTCTTCTGCCACCATAGGAAACCCCAAGGAGTTTGCTGAGTCCTTGTTTGGGGAGGAGTTCGTCGAAGTTAGGGGGGCGATCATGAGGAGGGGTACGGCAGTGCACGCTCTCGTTTCGACAGGTCTTCTGAGTAGGTGGAGCATCGCAGTGTTCGTGTCTAAGTTCCTAGCTAGCAGAGGACTGAGGTTCATAGTCTTTGTAGATAGCCAACAGCTTGCCGAGATGCTCACGAACGTCTTGCGCAACAGGCACGGTGTTGAGGTTATGGTCCACAGAGCTGGGATTCCGGCAGAAGTGAGGAGGAGAGTTGAGAGCGACCTTAGAGACGGCAGACTACAGGGAGTGGTCTCCACACCGACATTAGAGCTCGGGATAGATATTGGGAGTCTTGACGCAGTCGTGCTTGCGGCACCTCCACCATCGTACGCTAAGTACCTCCAGAGAGCTGGTAGAGCGGGCAGAAGGAGGAAGGGGTATATCTTTACGATCTTGAGTGATGATCCCGTAGACTCCTATTATGCTAGAAATCCAGAGAAGTTTTTAGACCAAGATATCCCGCCAAGCGCTATCGAACCTCGAAACGAAGAAGTTATAAAGACTCACTTAGTAGCTTTCCTACTTCAGCAAGGTAGAACCATAGAAAATGACCTCCCGCAAGTGTGGAGGTCCGTCTTAGGGAACTTGCTCGCCGAGGGATTAGTGAGAATCCGTGGAGGAGTAGTACTTCCGCAGTTCAGTGAGGCCAGGAAGTTCCTGTCCTTAAGGGAAGGGATCAGGTCCCCCGGTCCGGTAATTAAGTTGGTAGACTTAAGCACAGGTCAAGAGATAGCCGAAAGAGAGCTCCCTAGGGCTCTACTGGAGCTATACCCCGGTTCTCTATACCTCTATCTAGGTAGACCTTACAGAACACTAGAGTTAGACCTAGGTAAGCTGAGAGCCTACCTCGAGAACGCTGGCGATGCTCTAGAGTTCTACACTAGGCCCCTCTATACTGTCGACGTATCAAACTTCGAGGTTCTAGCCGAAAGAGACTCGGAACTCGGGGTTAAGCTAGCGTACGCACACGTAGAGTTAGAGATGGTGGTTGAGGGATACGTAGCTAGAGACGTATTTGGTGGAGCTATCCTAGAGGTACGGCACTACAGCAGACCTATAACGTTTAGGTATCCGACAAAAGCCGTCTTAGCAAAATTCGAGGAGTTCGTTGAGCTGGGCTTCGAGGGCATGGCAGAAGCCTATCACGCTATAGAGCACGCAGTAATATCGGCTGCGAGAGTAGTATGTGGAGCCGGCCTCGGTGATATGGGTGGAGTGAGCTATCCGAGTGGTGACATAGTCTTTTACGATGCGGATATGGGTGGAAGTGGTCTGGCTAAGCTACTATACTCGAGATTCGAGAAAGCTGTCGACGTAGCCTACTCGATCGTTAGTAAATGCGATTGTGACGACGGGTGTCCTCGGTGCGTCTACAGCCCTTACTGCGGGAACAACAATAGGGTTCTATCCAGGAGGAAGGCATCCTATGTGCTAGAGCAAACCACTAAGAGTAAACCTATAGTAGCCCAAGAACCGCTTAAAGCAAAATACGGTATTCCGTACGTCTAATGACACATTTAACTGCAACGCCTACTCGCTTAGGACCTGGACTCTACCTATGTCGGACAACTAGGAGTAACCCAACTATCGCTAGTGCTACTCCCACCATCATCCCTATAGGTGCCTCCAAGTAAGCTAACCGCATGGCCTCAAGCACCCGAAGGACGTTCCTCAACAGCTCTCTCAGTGTTAGTGCTACTATTACTAGACCTCCTATTAGCAGTACCACACCTATCGCAACCTGTAGGTTACCGCGCTTGTTAACCGTTGGTGAAGGCTCTTCACCTGATTTCTCCACTGCTGTAACTATCTCCTTGCTAGGTAGTATTAGGCAAGCTACTACGTATAGTGTTAACCCAACTTGCGGGTACAAGACAGTTAAAAACACCCACAGAAGCCTAATAACCGACGGGTCCACATCGGCGTATTCACCGATGCCACCGCATACACCACATAGCAATCTATTCTTGTGAGAGCGGTACAGCCTCTTCGGGCTTTTCACTAAATGCTCCCCGATTCTGCAGCTATAGTATCACGTTTTAAGCGGTGTGAAAGGCTGTTCAACCATTACTGCGGGTTAGATCTCTTAGAGTAAGGTCTCCTGAGGTTTCGCTCGACTTTGTGTGCGTAGGTGTAGACTCCTCCCGCTACACTTAGAGAGCATCTATGACACCAGTTAGAGTAGCCGGTAGCCGTTGAAACCATAAAGCTAAGAGCGAACCTGCTATAGGGAATTGTGAGAGGCTCATTAAAGCTTAAAGCGAAGAGCAGAGCTAGCCCCAGTACTCCAGCTCTTTGCGGTAGAGGGGCGGTTTGTTCACTTCCTCTAGGTACGTCCTTACACTAGCTTCAGCTTCACTTATGTCAACGAGCTTGAACCTAACCTTCTGACCAGGGTTTAGTTGCGCTAAGAAGTCGGTATCCTGCGGTAGGACGTGTAGAGCTACAGCATAACCTCCAGTCGTCTGGGAGTCAGACATCAGTACTATGGGCTTCCCGTCCGGTGGCACCTGCACGTACCCTCTATCTGTCGGCACTGACGGTAGCCTCCCGAGCTTCTTGGCCGATGGAAGTGGCTCTCCGTCTAACCTATAGCCCATTCTATCGCTTTCAGGAGTAACTACATACTCGTTGCGCAATAACAGCTCCACATCTTCCAAGAGATGAGTGTGAATACCCAGGGTAGCTCTTAGAGTTAATGGTGCCTCAGGTTTCGCATGCCTGCTCACAAGCTGCTCAGGTGGCACCAAGTCGGACACTCTCTCCCATACTTCGGCTGGATCGACCGAGCCTATCTCCAAGACGTCACCAGGTCTTAGAGGTCTTCCAAAGCACCCCATAGCGCCTCTAGTATAAGTAGACATGCTCCCAAGGATTTCGTCGCAGACGACTCCACCTGATACGGCTACGTAGTGAACGCGGCCCGCTCCAGTCGGAGATATCCGCAAAGTACTGCCTTGGCGACAATAGAGGGGAGTCCAAGGCTCTACCTCCACATCATCTAGAAACACCTTTGGATAACCCCCTGTGACAGATACTACGAAATCCCCTAGGAGATGAACTGCTATTGCTCCAAACACCTCGATAACGGCGACCCTGGGTTCGTTTCCCACTAGAGCATTAGCGATTACTGCGGACATTCTATCTAGTGCCCCCGAAACGGGAACCCCTATAGCTCTATATCCCCTTCTACCAAGGTCTTGGACAGTTGCGTGACCAGCTACGTGGACTACTCGGATATTACGCACTGTAGTCACCAACAAACACCCCGAAGAGTTTCTCGAACTCTTCGGGCCTGATGGACTTAAATACTACTTCATCACCAGGGTGTATCGGTATGGGTGGGTTCTTCCTATAATCAAACATGGTTAGCGGTGTTCGCCCGATAAGCCGCCACCCCCCAGGGCTCTCTAGTCCGTAGACGCCGGTCATCCTCCCAGCGATACCTACCGAGCCCTTGGGAATCCTGACCCTCGGGGTCTCTAGTCTTGGAGCAGAGATCGCAGGGTCTACTTCCCCCATGTAGACGAAGCCCGGCGTAAATCCTAGGGTTATCACTGTGTAAACTCTAGACGTGTGTATCTTCACTACCTCCTCCTCGGAGAGCTTAGACCAACTAGAGACGAACTGAAGGTCAGGGCCGAACTCACCACCGTAGGCAACTGGTATAGTGAACCTCCTTGGTTTATAGAGCTCCGCAATGTCGATACTCCTACTCCATAGCCATAGTTCTCTGACTTTAGACTCTACTGCTTCACCAGAGATTTTCCTGGGGTCGTAGTATACAGCAATGGATGTAACCCCAGGAACGATTTCATCAACTAAATCTGCTATCTCCTTCTTTATGGAGTAGTAGAGTTTGTGCATATCCTTTACACAATCCATACTGACTTCTTCGCATATGTCGATGTGTACTATGTAGCCACCGCTTCTAACTACCCTGATCCCCGATGGTTTTCTCGACATTTCCTACACTACTTCGGCAATAGGTCTTAACTCTACCCCTAGCTCCCGAAGTTTTTGGTTAACAGCTCTAGCTATCTCGATAGCTCCTGGGCTATCTCCATGAATGCAGAGAGTGTGAGCTCTGACTTCGACTGGTTTGCCGTCAACAGAGAGCACTACCCCTTTATCGACTATGGATAATACTCTCTCGAGAATCTTACCGATATCCGTTATTAAAGCACCAGGAGTACCCCTAGGGGCGAGCCTCCCGTCCGAAGTGTAGCCTCTGTCTATAAAAGCCTCATACGCTACCTTAAGTCCTAGTTCTTCAGCTACTCTAGCCGAAGCAGACCCGTAGGGAGCTACTACTACAAGCCTTGGGTTGAAGGAGTGAACTGCTTCAGCTAGAGCTCTAGCGTAATCTTCTCTAACCCACGCCATGTTGTATAGAGCTCCATGAGCCTTTACGTGCTGCATCCTCATACCCTCAACCTTCAGGAATGCGTCTAAAGCACCCAGCTGGTAGATCACGTACGACTTCAGTTCCTCAATGGAGAGGACCATCTCTCTCCTCCCAAATCCCATCAAGTCGGGGAACCCTGGGTGAGCACCAACAGAAACTCCTAAAGACTTAGCCAACCTAATGGACCTCCAAATACTGACCGGGTCACCAGCATGAAAACCGCATGCTATGTTAGCAGAAGTCACGTACTTAAACAACTGATCCTCGTCTACTAGAACCCATCTCCCGTAAGACTCCCCAGCATCAGTATTGAGATCGACAAACTTAACCATTCTCTCCCCGTAAAGAAGTATTTCTATCAAGAATAAAAGTCTATGACACTATAAGTAAGTAAGTAATGTTTTATATTTTTGTAACACATGACTTATAATGAGTGAAAAATATGACCTCGAGCACTACTTCCTATAAAAAGTCTAGAGACTTTCTCTTCACTCTTGTCGTCATTATAGTATGGGCAGCAGCGTTCGGGGTCTATCTGGTCAATAGACCCGACGCTTCTCTGTGGGGTCTTAGCTCTGCCTACACGTACTCGCTACTATGGTGGTTAGTAGCAGTAGCTGTCATAGTGCTGTACGCAGTAATAGACATAAAGGGTGGTTAGCGTGGAGGCCTGGCAAGTAACTACTGTGATAATATTCGTGTACTGCTTGATGGTCATAGCGATCGGCTACCTATCTGGGCGAGTGCTAAAGAAGTCTCTAGAGGACTTCTACGTCCTCAGTAGACGTGCTGGAACTGTCGTAACGTTCCTAGCTACAGCAGCTACTTACCATAGCGCGTTTGCGTTTCTGACGAGTGTAGCTGTATTCGCTAGAACTGGTGTGACGTTTTGGATAGCCTCATCTGCTTGGACTACTATGGCTGCTGTGTTCATGTACCTAGTTGGGACTAGGCTCATGAAGCTGGGGAGGGCTAGAGGACATATATCTCCAGCAGACGGTTTAGCTGACTTCTATAGGAGCGAACTTCTTCGGGTCTTAGTGGCAGTGATAATGGCTCTCTTCGTGATAGCGTATATCGTAGTACAAGCTGTGGGACTAGGGCTCATACTAGATATCGGAAGCAACGGGGCGATCCCCTACGCCTACGGATCCTTGATCCTAATGCTGGTGGCGACTATCTACATGGTTTTAGGAGGTCTAAGAGCTGCCTACTGGACTGACGTCCTTCAGGGCGTCTGGATGTATTTAGGCATAGTTTTAGCAGCTCTTCTGATTATCGGCAGGCTAGCTCCGGGAGGGCTACCCGAGGTAATGAACCAGCTTAGGACGCTAAGACCTTCCCTACTAACTATGCAGTGGGACCCGGTTATGATGCTCGGAACGATAATGATCTACGGACCAGGTCTAATGCTGCTACCGCATCTTTGGATAAAGTACTACATGGCGCGCGATGAGAGGATACTTAAGGCTTCCGCCGTTGGGACAGCACTCTATCTATCGTCTTACTACATCCCAGCAGCTATGATAGGGCTATCA
>Ga0105162_1000613_pt1 | contig 22671 bp, 23 predicted proteins | sample JNZ201metaG_FD_81532 | JGI IMG/M metagenome (GOLD analysis project Ga0105162, IMG submission 81532) | Hot spring microbial communities from Jinze hot spring, China to study Microbial Dark Matter (Phase II) - JNZ 20120812A | ecosystem: Environmental > Aquatic > Thermal springs > Hot (42-90C) >...
ATATTGTAGACTGAGGAGGAGGTCATGTCCCCTCTTAGGCTCAAAGCCAAGCTTAGCACTCAGGGATTCAGCATCCCAGCTTGTGTTTTTAATCCTTCCATAGCCCTTGGCATCATAGTCATTACCAAGGCCAGCTTGGGTAAAGAGGTCTCCCAAATCCTGGGCAGAACTAAGCTCAATTCTCTCTTGCGGGATCACCTGCACAAAGGAAGATACCTCACTCCTTGGCTCCTCAATGCGTGATGCCGTAACCACTACCTCCTCTAATACCTTCTCAGAAGAGGCCTTGGCCCCCTGCGAGGCAAAAAGCTCACTTTTAAAGAGAACAAAAAAAGCACATAAAAGCAAAGCCCCCTCTCTCCTTGCCCTCACCTTCATCTACCCCTCCCTCTATTTATGGTAAAATTTATTACCATTAATTTATTCTCATTTTTTCAATCTGTCAAGTATGTTTGAAAAATTGTAAAAAACATTACCATACAGTCAGAGAGTTTTTTATTTAGCTGCATGTGAGTGAGATGGCTGGAGAGGGAAGGGAACATAATTCTTGATTCTTAGTTAGCGGATTGTAGGGCAAAGTCAGCGAAAGAAGATCAAACACAAAATCCCAAAGGGACATATATATGAAGGAAACAGAAACGATGGTTGGAGAAGGACTAAAACATATATTACTGCATGAGAAACAATGTATTTTGTGATATTTAATCAAGATATTATGATATGTCTAATTTAGTATAGTATATATAATGATTGCTCCTACATATATGATGAGCTTATGTGGGTATTTTTAGAGAAAATTTTGTAATCTCAACCAGTTTGAAATCAAACCAACTTATATAACAAATTTAATGTCTGTAATATATCTATTTGTTACACAATTTCTGAAAAATTGCTTTGCCGTAGCCATCTTCCTTAACATCTACTTGGGCGATGGTAGAGAAGAGCTCTCCACCTCTTACAGATCTAAGTATAAGTTTCTTATCTTGGCAAAGTAAAGAAAAATTGTATACATAACTATTTCCATTTTCTATATATTCCTTAACGAAGTCATTCCAATATTCTGGAATTTCCTCTTCATTAGAGAAAAGTTCTTTCTTTAGGTTCTCTAATTTTTCTTTAAGTTTTTTTTCTATATCTGGACCTGGAGAAAACTTTACGACAAGATCATAGCCTTCCTGCTCCTTGATGGGTTTGATATATTTAGGATGAATAAATACCCTGGTCTGACTGTTTTCCCAGACAAGCTCCCAACCTTGCTTATCCAGTTCCCTTAATGACTTTGCTTCTCGCTCTTCAGCATTAAGTTTGTTTGGGCAAGCTAAGATGGCTTGTAAAAAAATACTACAGCCAAGGAACAATAAAAAAGATCTTCTCATACTCTGCCTCCTCCTTTTTCACTGAGATTAATTATTATAACATAAATTACTAATTTTTTAACCATTTTAATCTCTCCTTTATTTCCTCAGTAAGAGCTACAGCCTCATCCATTGATTTAAGTATATAAGGTCGTAACAATACAATTAATTCAGTTTTTCTTTCTTCATTAGAGGTTGACTTAAAAAGGTTTCCAATCAGAGGAAGATCTCCTAAAAGAGGTACCTTGCTTTCACCTTTACCTTTCTGATTTGAAATCAGTCCTCCAAGGAGAATAGTTTGACCGTCTTGAGCTATTACATTTGTAGTAATTTTCCTAACAGAAATTGTTGGAGAGTCTAATCCTGGTGGAGATGCACCCATAGAGGAGACCTCTTGAGTAATTTCCAATTGCAGAAGATTCTCTGTGTAGGTAGTAGGTTTAACATTGAGTATTATTCCTGTATTACGATACTGTATACTTCTGACAACTCCAGTTTGTTGTCCAATTACGGCTTGAGTTGAAGTAACTTCACCCGTTATTACAGGGACATCCTGACCTACCTGAATAGTAGCCCCATGATTGTCAAGCACGAGGAGCCTTGGAGTAGAGAGAATATTAGTAAGGCCTCTTGAAGCAAAGGCCCGAATGAGCATACTAAAAGTTAGAGTGTCTGTAATCATGGAGTAAGTTAGCCCAAGGGTCGAGGGAATTCCTAAAATTTGTTGTAAAGTATAATTACCTCCGGTAAGTCTATTTTTTATATACCACTCAAGTCCTAACTTGAGCTCATCTTGTAGAGTAAGTTCCAATATAGTTGCTTCAATCAAAATTTGCTTTGGTGGTTGGTCAAGCTCTCTCAAAAGTCGAAGAATTTCTTCATATAATGGTGCAGTAGTAGTAATTATTAATAAATTTCGGCGCTCGTCAGCATAAATATTAAGTTTATCAGAGGTGGCAAAGAATCCTCGTGCTGGCTGAGATGCTTGCATTCTCTGGGGCTGCTGAGGGGTTGTTGTCTGGGGGATTGAAGCTAATGGTTGAGGAGATGGTGTTTGTGTTGGAGAAAATGGAGATTGAACGGCAGTATAAATAGCATAGGCTTTAGATAAAGATTCAGCTAACTCAACAGCCTTTGCATACTTGGGTTTGTAAGTGTAAGTACGCTTCTGTTCACCCACTGTTTGAGCTGTATCAAGCTTTGCTATCCAGTCAAGTGTAAATTTTTGAGACTCCTCGTCAGGGAAAGCCATTAATAACATATTTTGACTACGCAAAGGAATCAATAGTATACCTGGGTCTTTAAGATTATTAACCACAGGATATCCAAAAATATTTAAAATTGAAGTAAGTTCATTTTTTAGATCCTCTACTCTGATAAATGTTGGTTTGTAAGAGTAAATTTTTTTTCCTTTAAAAAAAGGCACATCAATAAATTCAAGTATTTCTAATACTCGCTTTATTTGGTTGGCTGGTCCTGCTAACATAAGAGCCTTTGCAGGAGGATATACTCTCACATTAACACTAAAGGGTTTTAGAAATTGATACTCCTTAAGAACAAATTCAAGTTCGTGATGGCTGAGGTATTTAGGAACATAAAAAAGAGTTACCACTTTGGAACTTTCTTCAAAAAGTTCTCCTAAAAAGTAGTCCGGCATTCTGGGAGGTGGAGCTGGTTTTGGTTTGGGAGCTCCAATATATAAAACCCTGCCTTTTTGATACACTTCAAAATTAAGTCTCTCGAGATAAGATATCACCGCTTCCAAAATTTCTTCAGGCGTTAAAGGCCGAGGAAGCCTCAGATTAACAGGTGTTGTGTTCTTCATAACATTGTCATCCACTAAAAAAGGAACCTTTAATAGCTCTCCGAGAGAGTAGACAATAAATTCATTTAAAGGCATCCCCTCCACATTCAATTTTACTGGTTCCCTTACCCCAACGAGGGCTGAGTAGTTAATAGGCATTCTCTCCTCTTTGATCTCAGTAGGAGGGGCTTCCTTTGAGAGGAGTTTATCTTTGTAATTTGGTAGCAAGATTGGCTTTAACTCAAGCTCAGAACTACTCTTGGACAGAGAAGTTTGGTTAACCGTAGAGAAATTTCCCTTTAAAGTACTATTTTCCTCAAAAGCCCTTAAAGTGAACTGCTCTTCCTTAGGAATTCTCTCTCTAAATTTAAGAGGCTCCTCCAGCTGAATGCCGGAACTACATCCATAAAGGATAAAATATAATAAAAACACTATGAACCAAAGGGCCTTTTTGGTTTCCACTTCTCCACCTCTACATTATAGATATAAATCTTATATATCCTATCAAGACGCTTAAACTCAATGAAGTTTGCTCCAATTCTAAGGATCTTTGAACCATCAGGCAAGACCTCCTTAGGACCCACTTTCTTCAAAGCCCCAGTATAGTCTCTAATTATAGCCTCAGGCTTTTTACCAGTACGCACAGCAACTAATTTATAGGGAGGATCAGGAATAGGGAACTCTAAGTAGGACCCCTCCAAACTAAAAGGATTCCTTTTCTTTAAGGCATCTAAAGCTCTATCTTTATTCTTCTCTTCAACTAAGTCATCCCTCTCCAAAGCGTCTGTCATATTTGAAGATCCCAAACTGAAAACTTCACTTTTATTCCCAGGGGCTTGCAAACTTTCATATACCTCTTTAGGTCTATCTCTTAAGAGATAACTAATTAGCAAAAGCAAGATTAAAGAAAAAAACTCAATCATTCGCACTTTATTAAACTGTAACCTTTTTTCATCACTCATAACCTCTCTCACTCTGATTTTTACCTCACACTTATATCAATCTTACTTATTAGCACAGAGATCTGTAAATTTAAATTTAACTCCCTATTTCTCTCATTGAGGCTCACCTCTCTCAATTTGCATAATTTCTTTTCCTCAAGCAGGAAGAATTTCTCCAAGCCCTCAAGAAAATTAAGTACTTCCTTAGTTTTTCCAGTGAGTTTAACCTTTAACGGGGCTTCTACGGTATAGTTACCTTGGTTAATGGGAAGTAGCTCAATGCTCTCAATCTTGAGAGAACTATTTTCTGCAAGGGATTGTATTTTTTTAGAGAGCCGAAGTTGAACCAAAATGGGATCTTCCCCCTTGGCATAAAGTCTCTCAATCTGGCTTCTTTTAATAAAAGTCATATTATCTCCTGCTTCAACAGCTTCAGCGTCTTCCCTATGGTGGGTAATTTTTAATTTCCTCTCATAGGCCTCTTTAAGTTCTGCGTAAGTCACTTTTTTAGTCTCTAATCTTTCTTTAGTGGAAATAACTCCAAATTTAAGAAAGAAAAGGAGCAAGGTTATTAATATCAAAATCTCCCTATAAGAACTTTCAAGCTTAAACTTCACTGCCAGTCTCTTCTCAGGTCAACTTCAAATTCAAGTTTTTGAAGGTTGCTCCTTCGGTCTAAGATTGGTGGCCTTTTTAATTTAAAATCCCTTAGAAAGTCGTCACCTCTCAATCTCTTAATTATTTCCTCAGGCTCAGGGCATTCAATATTAAAGTTTGCTACCCCTTCTACAATCTGAAAATCAATTAACCTCGTTCCCTCTGGTAAAAGCTCAGCAAGCCTATTCAAAAGAGGCATAAAAGGAAAATAACTATACTTTATATGTGCATTAACCTCCTCAGAGAGCTCCATAAGTCTTCTCTCCTTTTGAGAAAGATTTCCCCCTTTATCAACCCTGACCCTCTCTAATTCAGAGAGTTTTTCCCTTAACACTTTAATTGTCCTTTCATATTCAAAAAATGAAAAAAGTAGATTAGCCTCTACGGCTAAAGTAATAATTATACCATATCTAACTGCGAATCTCAACAACTCTTCCAAGGAAATAGCTTTAGATGCTCTCTTTAGCCTATAGTTCTTGAGATTTATTAAACTAATCAGACCTGGCAAATCTTCCAATAGGGATGCCCTATAGGTTGCTAAACTCCTTAAAACGCTCGGCAATATTCCCTCAGACTCCTCCCGTGTTGTGCCATACAAAAAGACCTTTTTTATCTCTGTTAATTCCCTCCTCACACTTTTTAAGAAGAGCTTAAACTCACTCTCTGTAATAGGAGGTTTTAAAAAGAGTGAATTTAGACTCTCTTTCTTTTCTGAAACTACAAAAAGATAGCCCTTTTCTTTTTTAACCACGAATAAAGTAGGCTCCTCTGCCCTGAAAAGCTCTTCTTCTGGAAGCACATAAGAAAAGGGGAAATCCTTGGCAAGTTCCTCAGTAAGCCTCTTATCCCAAGCCCAAATTTTTGCCTCAAGGAAATTTTCACCTCTTCTAAGGATCTTAAAACCAAACTCAGGCTCCTCAAAGGGAACAAGTTCTGAAATTTGATAACCTATGGCTTTTCTCAACTCTGATTCAGAGAGGAGCGGAAACTTCTTAATTGATACAAAAAGGCTATCCTTCCCCAGCAGAAGAATCTTCTTTACAAATGGTATGGTCAAAGGTATTTTGTTATATAAACCAAGCCCCTCATAACATCTATTCTTACTCACCCTATAAACTTTACTTTCACCTGAGCTATAATACTTAAGTAAAATCATCGCTCAATCCAGTAAAAAATTTCATAGGGAAAATATATTTTGTGACGAAGACTAATCCCCGTCTCAATGGTATATAGAGGTTTCTCCTCTGGACCTACCAAGATTCTCACAACACAATAGCCACTGGGAAAGAAATATGCTCCCTCAGGAAAATGTATTAATCTACCTGTCAACTGAAAAAGCTGCAATTCATTGTGTATAGCCTCTCTTTTAAGAAAGTTCATTAGATTTTCCAACACCTTTTCATCCTCAAGACCAAGATAAGCCTGTACTACCTCTTTTTTAGATGTATTGGGATTAAGCCCAGTATTAGGTAGTAGAGTTAAATATGGGGCTATTCTTTGGAATAAAGCTTCATCCATCCCCCTTATCAATTTAAGCTCTTCCAAGTACTGAATAGCATAATTCCTGGGCCTATAATTCTTTCCCTCTTTTCTATAGTACTCAGCTTCGGCTCCATTTAGCCTAACATAATCATCCCTATCAACCCAATCAATAAGACTATCTACAATCACCCTTCTCCTCTCTTCACTAACCTGAAGGATTTTAAGTAAATTTGAGAAGACCAGAGGATCTAAATTTACCAAAGAAAGTAGGCCATTTGTATCCTGCATAGAAACTCTAACTGGTCTCCTTGTCCCCACTCCTATATCCTCTCTCTTAAGCCAAACCCATTCTCCATTAAGAGGAAGTCTCTCCACTCCCAGATAATCTTTTCCCCTGTAAGGTAAAATCTCTTTTGTAGTCAATTGACCAGGAAGTAAGGTGAAGAGAAGAAGTTGAAAATGGGAGTGAGCTTCTACAAAGCCCTCTATTTTCTCTTTGAGGCTCAAGCTTGCCTTCAGATGCTCTTTGACGATCCAGTTAAATCCCACAGCAATAGTCAAAACCACCAGAGCAATAAATAGGCTAAAAAGCGAGGCTGAACCTCTACAAGAACCTTGAGCTCCTCTGCAAACCTTTTGTGCCTCCCTGAGTTTAATAAATTTCATCATAGATACCCTTATGAAGCGAGTTTACATATAGCGGCAGATAAATTATATCATCTCCTATATCATAGGACAAATCAATTCTAATTAGGCTCGGCAAACTCTGATATCTCCAACTATCATATTCTTCATGCCATCTCTCAATATTTTTCTCATCAAGGCCAAAATAGCGAAACTCAACTCTTACCAGTCCACTATAAAGCTTTATCTTTCTCCCTTCTTTGTATTGCTTGAAATCAATCAATTCCTTCAACTCCTTGTGATTCATGGTAGAAACTGGCAGTTCATAGTAAACTAAGGCAAACTTTCCCTTTGCCTCCACCTCCTTTTCTATGACAAACACCACTGGGATCCTCTCTCCCAGAGCTCTTCCTGAAACTCCAGCTACGAACTCCCTTCTTCCAGTAAAAAAGGGATACCATTTTCTCTTGTCTTCATCTCGAACATAGTAGTCCATCATAGCACCAAAGATATTATTTAGCCAGAGGGATTCAGCCCTTCTCCAAAAATTAAGCCCTCTCTCCGCAAGACCATGATAGTACTTTAACCCCTGCTCCATGGAGAAGCTTGCAAGCATGACAATTATACTAAAGAGCATAGTAGCAAGTAGCACCTCTATCAGGGTATAACCACACTTTTCTACAGAATTACTGCCTCTTCCTCCCATTTAAGAAAGGTCCTCTAACTTTATGAGCATTTTGTATCTTAAAACAAAAGTTTCAAACTCTCTAAAGGCTTCTTTCCTCTTGAGGCTAAAGGAAACCCTGTAAAGATATAGTTCATAAGGTGTGTATGTCCCTTCATCTTCAGCAGTCTTTTTTGTAACCCGCAATCTTTCAACAAGAGTTGCTCTCCAACTAAGCTCAACCCCCTCCCCAAAAAAAGCCACCCCCTCTCCTTCCTCCAGTTTTGCAGCTTTTCTAAGATAATTTACTGCCTGTGGAACCTTGGCTGAAAGAATGTTTTGCTCTTCAATCTTCTCCAGGTACTGAAAACCCACCCTAATTAAATACATAGCAGAGGCAATAGCTCCAGACAAAATAAAGGCAGATATAAGAATATCTAAAAGTAAAAAGCCTTTCCCCTTATATTTAACCTTTCTTTTCTCTCTTCTCATTCAATTCTCATGCGAAATTCAGCTAAAGGGGCTTCTATCTCTATCACATAGGTGTAACCCTTGTAGTGATACTTCACCTCACCACCATCAGTAGTACCAGTAGCCAGGAAATAAAAGTTTCTCTTTAGCTCTATGCTTCCTTCCTTGGGAAAATAGGAGGACCTATCTGACAAATAGAGAGTTCCATTCTCACTATAGACCTCAAAATCTTTCCCCGCAAGAAAGGCCTCTCTCCTTTTTTCTGAAAGAAAAAGAAGGAGCTTTTCAGCCTCAAGAGCCCCTCTATATCTCTCGTAATATCTCACTCCTTGAGGCAAAATTAATCCAAAAAACATTCCTGCAATCAACAACACCAAAAGTAATTCAACCAAGGTAAAGGCTCTCTTTCTTTGGCTATCTTTAGGCGACATTTACATTTATTATACTTTCATATCCTGAGGTCTTCTACAATTTAATTACTCCTGCACTCATAACCGTAAGAATTAAGGAAATTACGATGAACCCCACTATGATACCCGTCAGGGTAATAATCAATGGCTCCACTAAGGCAAGCAGTCTCTTTACTCTACTCGTAAATTTATCATTATAAATTTGATAGAGCTCAAAAAAAACCTCCTTCAAACTTGCCGTCTCTTCCCCCACAGCTATCATATGTTTAAATATCTCAGGAAGTTTCTCGCTCCTTGAAAAGGTCTCTTTCAATGAAGTTCCCCTCCGAATCTCAAATATGGCGTTTTCAAAGAAATTTCTCAGTTCAGCCGTGTAAATTAAGTTTTTAGATAAATAGAGGGCATCTACGAAATCAAGGCCCCCTCTTAGCATTGAATGCATGGCATAAGAGAAACGGGAAAGATCAAGTAAACTCAAAAGTCCCCGCAAAATAGGAAGACGAAAAATAAGACTCTTCCCTAAGTTGAACTCTCTCTCTAAAAAACCTAACCTCCTCAAAATGTAAGCACCAACTATAACCATGCCCACAAAAATTAGCACCTTACCTTGAAAGAAAACTCCCATACTCATCAATATCTTTGCAGGCAGAGGCAGGGAAACCTCTCCAAAAAGCCCAAAAAATTTGGGTAAAATTACATGGAATATCACCAGAAGCGAAAGAATACTTGCTACAACCAAAAAGAGAGGATAAGTCAAGGCCTCTCTGATTTCTCGCCTAAGCTGTATTTGAAATTGAATAAAATCTGCAATATTTGCAAAGGCTTGATGTAGATTCCCTATGCTTTCTCCTGCAGAAATCATACTCAGAACTTGGGGCTGTGAGATAAAATTTGCCTCTCTAAAGGCCACATTAACATCCTTTCCTTCCCTTAGGCCCTCTAAAATCTTTTCTATGCTATTCCTAAGGTCCTCTTTTTCTACAGAATTTACCAAGATACGAAGAGCCCTATCCATGGGAACTCCTGAGCGAAGTAAGATCGAGAGCTCTCTAAAGAAACTATAATAATCCTCCTCACTAATTCTTCTCTTCTTAAGGCTAATGTATATGCCTGAAGAGGGTCTCTCCTCTTTGAGGTCCAAAATAAGATACTGCCTTTGACGAAGGAGGGAGATAGCTTCCCTTTCAGAATTAGCTTTAAGGCGCCCTGTGAAAACTTTACCTGATGGATCAGAAGCTTTATAGACGAATTCCTTCATTACTCTTGCTTAAGCAACCCTTAGCACTTCTTCAGGCGTAGTTATCCCCTTTAACACCTTGATAAAACCATCTTCTCTGAGGGTCCTAAAGGCATACCTCTCTCGCAAAACTCTCCGCATAACCTCAAGAGACTTCTCCTTTACAAAAATCTCTTTCAGATAGTCCTCATACCTAAAAAGCTCAAAGATGGCAACTCGCCCAAGATATCCCCTGTTAAGGCACCTCTTGCATCCCTTCCCTCTCATTGGCTGAATTTCCTCTTCAGGGAACAAATATCTGAACCTCTCTATCAGGGGCTCAAGCTGATAGTGCTTTATTATCCCTTTGGCCTCAACAGGCTCCGCACAATAAGGACAGATCCTACGCACTATTCTCTGAGCCACTAGCCCGATTATAGAAGCATTAAGCAAATAATCCTCCAACCCCATCTCCACTAACCTAAAGAGGCCACTGGGAGCATCATTTGTATGCAAGGTTGAAAGCACCAAATGCCCTGTTAGGGCTGAGTGTATGGCAATTTCAGCAGTCTCTTTGTCGCGAATTTCTCCAATCATTATTACATCAGGGTCATGCCTTAAGATAGCCCTTAGGGCTTGCGCAAAGGTATATCCTATCTCAGTCTTTACCTGGATCTGATTGATCCCTTCAAGCTGATACTCAACAGGGTCCTCTACAGTAATAATCTTTCTCTCTTTGGTGTTAAGGAGGGTAAGTAGAGAATACAAGGTAGTTGTTTTTCCTGAGCCTGTGGGTCCCGTAATTAAAATCATTCCATAGGGCTGGCTGGTAAGCGAGAGTAGTAGCTCCCTATGATCCTCCTCCAATCCAAGAGAGGAAATATCAAAGGAAAGACGCTCCTTATAAAGAAGTCTTATCACTACACTCTCACCATCAACGACAGGTATAGTAGAAACCCTCAAATCAAGGAAGGCTGAGGCAATTCGCAAAGCAATCTTTCCATCCTGAGGCAGCCTCTTCTCTGCTATATCAAGCCCAGCAAGAAGCTTGATCCTTGATACCACTGCAAGGTAAAGACTTCTCTCAAGGGTATCCACCTCATGAAGAAGCCCGTCCACACGAAATCTCACCCTAAACTGCCCACCATAGGGCTCTATATGAATATCAGTTGCTCTATTCTCAACTGCCAAGATAAAAAGCTGATTGAGATACTTTATAACCGGGGCCTCAGAGGCAATCTCCCTTAGCCTATCAACCTCTTCTACACCCTCTTCAAGCCTCTTATACCCCTCAAGCTGAGTTAAATAACTCTTTGCTATAGAACTAATCAACCCCTCCTCAGCAAGAAATACCTTAAGTCTAAAAGAGAGAACCTCCTCAAGATAGCTAAGGAGAGAAAAATTAAGGGGATCACTGGTCAAAAGAACTACCTCCCCTGTGTCTTCAAATTGAAGGAGCAGGGCCTTTTGTTTTTCCAAGAAGGCGGAACTTAGCCCGTCTGATAGCTCAAAAATACTCCACGGACGCCCTTCAAGATCCTCTCTTTCTAAAAAGGGTAACCCCAGCTGTTCAGCTAAGGCAGAGAGGAGCTGTTTTTCAGAGATTACTCCCTCACTAAGGAGTATCTGCCCAAGATAAGCACCTGTCCTCTTCTGTATTTCAAGAGCTCTCTCTATTTCCTCCTTGCTAACACCATACCTTCTTACAATGATTTCACCAAGCTTCATGAATGCAAATAAAGGGAGTCCCTACCAATTCTTGATAGCTCGTTCATCAAGCTTACCATTCGGACCAAGGGAATAGAGATCAAAGGGACCATGCTCCCCAGGACACTTATATTGATACTCTCTCCCCCAGGGGTCCTTGGGAATTTCCCTTTTAGAAAGATAGGGCCCCCTCCACTTAGCATCTTGAGACTGAACTAACTCCTGAAGGGAGCTCGGGCATCTTCCCACATCTAAAATAAAGGCTTGCACCGCAGAAGAAAGTAGCTCCACTTGGGCTTTAGCAATCTCTTCCTTTGAGCGCTCGTATCTGCCCATAAGATTAGGAAGCACAAGGCTTGCAAGTAAACCAATAATGATTACCACAAGCAAAATTTCCATAAGGGTAAATCCAGCTCGCTTCCCCTTATCCTCCCTCTCACGATACCTCTGCTCAACAATCTTTCTCATCTCATACCCCTTCCCAAAGGTCATTCTCAAGCACTTATGTCTTTCAATAAATAAATCTAACTCCCTAAACCTTCAATGTCAAGTAGCAAGTTAAAATTGCCTTAGCAAGTATTGAAAGCTTCCTTAACTATTAACAGATTAAAGGTTTGTAAACCACTTTAAGTCCTCCTTAAGTTGGGCCTGCCATTCTGGTATCTCAATCCCCAATTCTTTGCATATTTTTTCGTTACTCATGGCTGACCACCTTGGCCTTTTAGCAGGAAGATTAAACTCATGCTGATAGGCTGGATAAATAAACTTCTTAATTCCTTTAATCTTGAAATACTCCTTTGCCCACTCGTAACGTGAAGCATAACCTGTATTTACTAAATGATAAAGACCTGTTAAACCTTTTTGCAAAGCCAATAAAGTAACTTCAACTATGGTCCTCGTAGAAGTGGGGACAGAAAATTCATCACAGGCGATTCTTAGATAGTCCTGCTTTCTCACCCATTCATTCAGTTTATGCAGAAAATTTTGTTTTCCCTCCCCGTATACCCAACTTGTGCGAAATATCAAACAGTTATCCGCAATAGAGAGCAAAAGTTTTTCTCCTATGTATTTACTCCATCCATACTTATTTAATGGATTAGGTGAATCTTCTTCCCTGTATAGGTCTTCCTTCGTTCCATCAAAGACATAATCAGTGGAATAATGAACTAAAATGGCTCCAACCTCTCTACAAATCATGGCCAAATAAAGGACGCTCAGTGCATTAACTTGTAGAGCCCTTTCATATTCTACTTCTGCCCAATCAACTTGATTATAGGCAGTGCAATTGATGACCGCTTTAGGTCTCAATTCAAGTACCCTTTCTCTGAGTAAAGCTGAGTTTGTTATATCAAGCTCCTCTCTTGAAAATGCTGTAAAGGAAAAACCCTCAGAGCTAAGTCTTCTTACAAACTCCTTTCCTAATTGTCCAGATGCCCCTAATACGAGATATCTCATGTATCTAACCTCCCAGCAAGATTGATATTCAGTATACCTCCATATAACTCGAGTTCCTTTATGATTTTATGCCATCTCTCTAATTGGGTATACCACTCTAAGGTTATAGTTTCTAATGTTTTATCAAGGATTCCTGCCTCAAGCTTTTCAATAATCTCGGCAACGCCAAATTCTGCCTTTCTTAAAGGTTGCCAACCCAAGACCTCCCTTATCTTTTTAAAGGAGACTCTATAACTCCTTTTATCAGGATCCCCGTACCACTCAATTTCTACCTCCCTACCTGTCTTCTCCCTCACCACTTTAGCCACTATGTCTCCAAGTTCACCAATACGGTAATTTAGCTCATCTCCACCCACGTTGAAGATTTGCCCATTAATCTTCTCAAGAAGAGGAAATTCACAAAATCGGATGATGGCCTCTGACACATCTTCAACATGCACAAAGGGCCTATATTGAGATCCATCTCGCATAAGAGGTAATTTTCCTGTCTTCCAAGCCCCATAAGTCATTCCATTTATAGCCAAATCAAAACGCATCCTTGGACTATATCCAAACACGGTTGCAAGCCTAAGAACTATTACACAGAAGTCCTTAGTGGAAAGGGGAATTACATCTTGTTCTGCTCTCTCATTGGCTTTAGCATAGGTTGTTAGGGGGTTCGTCAAAGAATTTTCGTCTACCACATCCTCTTGAAAACCATAAACACTACAACTGGATGTCAAAATATACCTCTTTACTCCCATCTGCTTTGAAATCTTGGCAGTCCTCACTCGTGCCTCATGATTGATCTGCCAGGTCGCTTCTCTGAACCTGTCCCCAGAGGGATCATTAGATATGGCAGCAAGATCTACAACATAATCTACTCCTCTGAAAAGCTCTGGTTTGAGAAGGCGAACATCCTCTTTGATTATCTCCAAGTTCTCATGAGGTTTAAGTTTGTCCAAGCCAAAGAAAAAGCGATCCACTGCCTTCACTCTATATCCCCTCTCCAAAAATTTGGGCACAAGCACTGATCCGATATACCCTCCTGCTCCTGTAACTAAAACCTTATCCATCTTCTAACCTCCGTAAATAAAATTAATCTCCTGCTCAATTTCCCTGAAAAGTGGTGCATTTCTATCTTTCTCTGAAAGTATAGGATTGCTGGTTGGCCACTTAATGCCAATATCTGGATCATCCCACCTGATGGCTCTATCATGCTCAGGAGAATAATATTCATCCACAAGATACAAAATCTCCGTATTTGGCACTAAGGTTAAGATGCCATGAGCATATCCCCTGGGAACTACGATTTGTCTTCTATTGTACTCAGTCAAAATTACCCCAAACCACTTAAGAAAGGTGGGACTACCTTTCCTCAAGTCAACTACAACATCATAAATAGCACCCTTTAAACACCGCACAATTTTGGTCTGAGCCTTGGGCTCAAGCTGAAAATGAAGCCCCCTTAATACTCCTGCATTAACGCTTAAGGAATGATTGATTTGCACACAGTTAAAGGGTATACCCAACCTCTCTAAATCCCTTGAATTATAACTCTCCATGAAAAAACCTCTGTGGTCCTCAAAAACAGTTGACTCAAGAATATATACCCCCTCTAATTCTGTGTCAATCCTTTTAAACTTCACCATGTTTACACCTCCCTTTGTTAAAGAAATTTTTCAACCACATATCTCGCAAAAGGCAAGGAGGCTGTGAAAGCAGGTGATACTGCATTAAGTATGTGCACAGACTCCTCATCTCCTTCCACTATAAAATCCTGCACAAGTTCAAAGGTCCTAACATTAACAAGTTGAGCTCTAATACCAGTAGGTGCCCACTCCCATAAAGAGGTGTTCCCCATTTGTCTAATCAGTCTTAAACCCTCTCTTATCAAATAGCTCTTCACATATTTCTTGAACTCCTCAAAGGCCGTAGTCCTAACAAGAGAGCTCTTAAAGAGTAATTTTAAGTTCCAAAAGGTTGTCTCTAAAAATTCATAAAGCCTAAACCCAGATAATCCAAAGTAGTTCTCTCGCCAAAAACATGGCATTGCCGTAGGGCCTAACTTAATCCTCCCATCAACCCTCAAAGTAAAGTGAACTCCCAAAAAAGGTTTTCTTATGTCTGGTACAGGATAAATGTTAGTTCTAATAAATTTATCCTCACCCCTATAGTTTAGATATAATCCCTTAAAAGGTATGAGTACATAGTCTCTGGAGAAACCAAAATCCTTGGCAATCTTGTCTGCATATAGTCCCGCAGTATTTACAAGCCTTCCAAACTCAATGGTGACATCTCCAACTGATATGGCCTGTTTCCCTACTCTTCCTTGATAAGTGCGTCCTAACTCAAGGATAACACCTTTAGCCTTTAACTCATCTGCTATACAAGAAATTACCTCTCTTGGGTCCACTACAGCTGTATTGGGACTCCAGAGCGCCTTCTGAAAGGTCTTAGCATTTGGCTCTATTTCCCTCAACTCCTTTTCATCCACCACATGAAGCTCAACTCCATTTGCTTCACCTCTTCTTTTAAGCTCATATAATATCTCTAAATCCTTTTCATCTTTAGCCACAACCACTTTACCACATCTATTAATCCTAAGCCCTTTTTTTTCACAAAATTTGGCAAGCTCCTCATTTCCTTGTTTTGTAAACTTAGCCTTAAGTGAATCTGGATGATAATAAAAGCCTGCATGCAATACCCCACTATTCCTACCACTGGCATGCAAACCTAATTCTCTCTCCTTTTCTACAATCATAACCCTCGCCCGTGGCTTAACATCCAATAAACTCTTCGCTATGGATAAACCCATTATACCAGCACCAATTATTATGTAATCTACTTCCAGCTTTCTCATCCCAAACACCTTTTACTAACAAGACTTAACAAATACTCCCCATAATAGGTCTTACTCATAACTTTTGCTATACTAAGCAAGGTATCTGCATCAATCCATCCATTTCGATAAGCTATCTCCTCAATACATCCTATCATTAAACCTGTCCTTTTCTCAATGGTATGAACAAACTCACTTGCCTCAAGAAAGCTTTCATGCGTTCCTGCATCAAACCAAGCAAAACCTCTTCCCAACAACTTCACTCTCAAGGTTTGCTCTTTCAGATACTCTTCAAGCACTGAGGTGATCTCAAGTTCCCCTCTCTTGGAAGGTTTTACTTTGAGGGCAAAATCGGTAGCCCTTTCATCAAAAAAGTATATCCCAATAATGGCATAGTTTGACTTAGGTTTCTTTGGTTTTTCCTCTATGGAAAGGACTTTACCCTCTTTATCAAACTCAACCACTCCAAATCTCTCAGGATCAGGCACATAATATCCAAACACATAAGCACCCTTCTTTTCTTCTACAAACTGTTTTGCCTCCTTTAAAATCTCAGAAAGCCCATGTCCGAAGAGTATATTATCCCCTAAGAGATAAAAAATTGGCTCCTTTTTTACTTTCTCTCTGACTAAAATCAGACCCTCTGCAAGACCTCTTGGCTTTTCCTGTATAACATAATCTACATTTAGTCCTATCTTCCCCAGATGAACAAAGAATTTTCTGTATATCTCCTCATCCTGTGGTGTTATGACAAATATTATATCCCTTATACCTATTAGCATAGCAAGACTTATGGGATAATAAATCATAGGCTTGTTATAGATAGAGAGAAGGTGCTTGTTAACATTTTGCGTAACAGGATAAAGCCTTGTGCCAGAGCCCCCTGCCAAAATTACTGCCTTCATCTAATAACCACCCCTTACCTAACCAAACTTAGTCTTCCCAAGTTTAACATAATATTACCCCGTAGGCAAACCCCCCTCTCCATGATTATTCCCTAACTTACCATGATCTCTTGAGACCTCTCAAATTGTTCTAAAATTTTCCTATTAATGAGCTTTCGTTCTTTATCCCAGAACCATCCCCACTTATTGAAATATTTTATGGCATCCCAGATATGGTAGAGGAGAAACTTAAAACTCCTATAGGAGTTCCTCGTCCAGTGATGATAGATCTTGGCTCCAGGATAAAAAATCGTCTTTGCACACCTATGAATTCGTCTTGAAAGGTCAAGGTCATCACAATAGAGGAAAAATCTCTTATCAAAAACTCCTGCATATTTTAAAATTGCTACCCTAAGAAACATAAAACAACCCGAAATAAAGGGTGCTTCAAAGGTCCTACTATAGCCTGTAAATTCCATCTCATAGATCTTATTCATTTTTTCAACAAATCTCTTAAATATCCCAAAATTTAAAAAGCGCCTGAAAATGAGATGAAAGGGCGAAGGTAGCAATCTGGCAACAGGCTGAACCCTTCCATCAGGATAAAATACCTTAGGTATTAGAAGCCCAACCTCCAGATTTTTCTCCATAAAGTCCACACAGGCTCCAATAACATCCTCATCAAAGTAAACATCAGGATTCATAACTAAATGATAGGTTACCCCCTCTTTAATAGACCTCTCTAAGGCAAGGTTATGTGCTCTCCCATAACCTAAATTACACCCCGTTAAAATATACTCCACTCGGGCATCATACTCTCTTACCTCAGGAAAATTAGGAGAGGGAGAATTATCTATTACATACAAACTCTTAACTAAGGGTGATGAAAGTACACTCCTAATGGCTCTCTCAGCAAAATCTCTCCTTGTGTTATACAGAACAATGGAGACATTCACTTCCATCTGCCACTTCCCTCAATAACAGAAGCACTACCATAAAGCCTAAATTTTTTAGTAAACCACTCTTATAGAATCTATATTTACTAACTAAGGCAAGTTTACTATAAAAACTTTCTTTAGGCAGGTTAATGAAGGTATGAAGGAGCTTATGTTGTTCATTGCTCAAGTAGGGCCCATAGATCCTTAGAAATTCTCTTGCCTGCCATAGAGACCTCTCAAGTGAATGTATCAGCCCTTTCCAATCAAAGGCCCTCCTTAAGAGAACACTCACTCTATATCCCTTAGCACCTGTGTTTTGTCCGGAATGCTGTCTATATAACACTAATCTCTCGGGATAATACTCTATTAATCCAAGGGCACTGGCAACTAAACCTAACCACCAGTCATGCATAACTGCCCTGTGAGGAATCTCTTTAAGAAGGGTCTTTAGAGCCCTATTTACTACCATACAACACCCTGTGATATTGTTTTGCACAAGTATATAGTTAAGGGTTTTCCTGTTAGGATCAAGTCTTTCATAGAGCCACAGGGAGGTAGCGATTTCCCTCAAATTTTGATCCACCACTACCGCATCGCTATGTAAAATCATAGGTGTCTTCCTGCCATATCTCTCCTCCAATTCAATCATCCTACTCAAGAGTTTTTCTATCTTATTTGGGAGCCACACATCATCCTGATCAGCAAAGAAAAAATAATCTCCTTTAGCCCTCTGTAAAAGGGTAAGAAAGCTTCTACAGGGCCCCAAAGTGCCCCCATCATCCCTCAAAAGGCTAACTTTCCCCCTATAAAAATAACTACTGGCAAACTCCTCAACTATCTTAAGAGTGCTATCCCTTGAGCCATCATCCCTTACTACCAAAGCCCAATCTTTGTAAGTCTGATTACTAAGGGATTCTAAAAATTCCTTAAGAAATCGCTCTCCATTATAGGTAGAGAGTAAAATTTTTACTTCCACTCAGATTCCCCTCTATATATACTTACCACCTCACTTGGCTTACCCATTGCCCTTATTCTGTGATTATCAATCCATATAACACAGTTGCAGAATTTCTCAATCTGATCCAGGGCATGGGAGACAAAAAGTATTGTCACTCCCTTTTTTCTTAATTCGCACAACTTCTGCCAGCATTTCTTTTGAAAAGAAGAGTCTCCCACAGCTAAAACTTCATCTACAAGAAGTATGTCAGCTTCAAGATGCATCACCACAGAAAAGCCTAACCTGGCAATCATACCTGAAGAAAAAGTTCTTAGAGGTTGGTCTATGAACTCCCTTAGCTCGGAAAACTCTATTATCTGTTCAAGCTTGTTCATCACCTCTCGCCTGGTCATCCCTAAGAGTACTCCATTAAGGATGATATTCTCCCTCCCAGTGAGTTCTGGATGAAAGCCTGCCCCAAGCTCAAGCAAAGGAGCAATTCTGCCTCTAACCTCTATTTGCCCTCTATCAGGCTTAATAACCCCTGCAATAAGCCCAAGAAGAGTGCTCTTCCCTGCCCCATTTCTCCCAATCACGCCTACTGTCTCTCCCCGATATACCTCAAAAGAGATATCCTGTAATACTATAAATCGCTTCCTAATTCCACTAAGGGCTCTCCTAAAATTAAAGACAAAGTTTTTTAAGCCTGAAGTGATGTAACTATACCCAGGATAACTCTTCGTGACCTCCCGAAGACGAATCACTACTTCACTCATCGGACTAAAAGACCTTTAGACCACCTCAGCAAAACGCTGGGAAAACCTCTGAAAGAGATATAATCCAAGGCACAAACTACCAAGTCCCCATAAAAAAGACAACACAAGAAGAAAAAAGTCTAAAGCACCCTCAAGAAATAGCCTCCTCCAGTTTTCAATTAGGGGAAAAAGGGGATTCAGAAAAATATAAGGATAAATCTTTTCAGGTATTAGCCGTGAGGGATAAATAATTGGGGTCAAGTAAAATAGAATATTTAAACCTATGTTCACAAATCTCTCAAGGTCCCTAAAAAAGACATTTATTGCCGAAACCATAAGCCCAAGCCCATAAGTAAAACTAAACTGAGCCAGTAACAAAAGGGGAATTCCATAGGCCCAAGGCAAAGAAGGATAAATCTTAAAAAGTAAAAGTATAAACCCTATCACTGGCAGACTCATTAAAAAATGAAAAAGGTCATTTAATACAGCACTCATAGGAATCAAATAACGCGGAAAAGGCACCTTTTTAATGAGAGAGGCATTCCCAAGCAGACAAACCGCACAGGAACTCAGCGAATTGGAAAACCACTGCCAAGAAAAAAGCCCAACCACTAAAAAAGGCACAAAGTTCTCCATAGGAATCCGCAACACCAACTTTACTGCAAAGTAAAATACCAAAGACAAAGAAAGAGGATGTAAAACCGACCACAAATAGCCTAATACACTTGACTTGTATTTCACCTTTATCTCCTTCACTGTCAAGACCCAAAGTAAGTCAATGTAGTACCTCCAACCCCTAACCATCATCGCTCCCTTAAACGAGCATACTTTATATGTTCCAATATAATGTCCTTCAATAAAGAATTATATTTAGATATAATTGTTGGCCACTGATTTACATTCGGAATCCTACTTGGATTAATAAGTATCAACTCTTTCTTCAAAAAAGGACACTCCATTTTCTCAATTAACAAATCCCACAAATGATGAGTAGGATTAACAGGATGATATAAAGTATGCTGATATGAATGATGACGCTTAGTTACAAACCTAAGTAAATCTATATATTCACAGTAAGCTCCTACTCTATAACCAACCTTCAAAAGATACTGAGAGAGTCCAATTTCATATTTCTCAACAACTGCCCTTTTTTTCTGAAAAAACCTATATCTCTTCCAAAATTTATGAAAATATGAACTATTAAAGACATTCCTCTTAAAGGCAAGAAAATAACTCTGAAGGTGATACTTTACCTCTAAGGAACTGGTAACCCCAACTACATCGTAATTACTCTCCTGTATGAACTTAAATAGTTTATCAAGACTGAAAATGGGCCCATAAACACTGTCATTCACCAAAAGCAAAAGCTCATAATCCCCCAGATTAAGGTGCTCCTTCACATACTTCCAACCCACATACCAGGAACCAAAGTCTACTCCTCTCCCTCTTCGGTGAATAATTAAACTTACATAGGGTTTAATCTTTTCTAACTCACTATTAATCAGCCTCTTTGAATTAGATAAAAAGATAATTTCACATCCCTGCCCATGAAGATGCTTTAGATAATAAACTACATCCTCAAGAATTAAGCTTGCCCTATGATAATGAGCAAACAAGCAGAGTATCCTTCTCTCCCCTTTGGCCTCTCCATATCCATAGGCAAGACCTCTTATAAAATATCTATAGGGGAAAAGGCGATAAAAATATGCCAAAGGATAATCCACTATGGTGTAAAAGAACATATAAATCTCATACCAAAGCCTTTTAAAGAGGAATTTAAGGGTGGACAACTTCATTTATCCTCTCCCTGAATTTCCTGTAAGCTTCCCCAAGGCGTGCTAACAGCTCATCTATTTCCTTACCTTGATGGTGCATCCCCTCTATGCTAAGCCTCTCTATGCATTCAGCAATCTCTGCAACAAAGTCAAGATCAGGGTAAAATCTCCTAAGATAGGTCTTTAGGTCCTCTAAAGAAAAGTTAAAGTGTTTTAGTCTCCTTTCTGTAAAGTGTAAAACTGCCCTTTCTGCTTCTGGCGAAAGCCTCCCCAAAGAAAAAAACTCAAAAATCCTCTTTAACACTCTCACTGGCTCTGTCAAGACCTCCTTATAACTTACAAAGATACGAGGATAGGCTCTACTAAATAGCTCCCCACAGAGATTATATTTTACCCAAAGCAGAAGCCCCCTCTCTATGGGAAAATTGTCCCTATAATGGAGCGAATAGGCAACCTCAAGGGGATTACGATGTATAAATACAACTCCAATCTCAGCCCCAAACTCCCTTAACACCTCTTCCCAAAAGGGAAATAGAATAGCTAAGCGAGGGTCCTTTATACCAAAGACCTCCCTTCCCTCATACTCCTCCTCTAATATCTTAAGAGCCCCTTGCCTCAACCTCTCTGGAAGCCCTGCAAACATCTCCCTCTCAAGAGGTATAGGATCATACCACTTAGTTCCAAGCAAGGGCAAAAGCTCCTCCTCATTTAGCTTGTAAACTGCCTGATTCTCAAAAAAACCCTTGGGATTGTCAAAGGCAGGGGGAAGGAGTTTCCTCCCCATACCTATGCCTGAAAGATGTAAAAGCCCTGCCAAAAGTGAAGTCCCACTCCTATGCATGCCTAACACCAAAAGGACCTTTTTGCCCCTTCCATATAAAGCCCTCAACTTTCTCAAAACAAAATCTTTCAACATCGTCAAAGACTCCTCCACTGTGTATTTGTCCGTTCTAATATGAAGGTCAGGAGAAAGAGGTGGTTCATAGGGATCACTTAGACCTGTAAAATTTGAAAGCTCTCCTGCTATTGCCCTTGCATATAGGCCTTTACTATCTCTCCCCTTACAGACCTCTAAAGGAGCATCAACAAAGATCTCACAAAAGCTCTCAGCTCCAATAAAATCCCTAATTTGCTCCCGTATCTCCCTGTAGGGGCTAACAAGGGCACAAATGACAACATAGCCCTCTTCAAGGTCCCTCTTTACAAGCCTTGCAACCCTCCACTGATTCTCCTCCCTATCCTTGCGAGAAAATCCCAAATCAGCAGAAATTGTCCCTCTCACTTCATCCCCATCATAAACCTTAACCCTATATCCCTCACCCCGAAGTAACTTAAAAAGCCCTAAGGCAAGAGTACTCTTCCCAGAAGAAGGTAAACCTGTAAGCCATAAACACAATCCCTTAAACATAAGCAATATTGCCCTCTACCCCCCCCTTAAACTCTCACTTTACTTAAGCCTCACCCTTATTTGCCTTAAACTTGAGATTTAATGAAAGTTTAACACTCTCCGCCTACTTTTCAAGGGAATACCTAAAACTACTATCTCTAAGGAACTGCCCAGGGATTTTCCTGTAATTGATATATGATACTCATAAAAAATAAAAAAGGGGAGAGTTAACCTCTCCCCTTTCTACTTGGGTTTAAGTTTAATTTACTGCTTAATTCGCACCAACTTCAACCCCACTGCCCTTTAGACAAGGCACTCTTACCACCGTTCCGTCACCTCTTACAAATACCGTGTAGCATACAAGCTCAGAAGGATCTGATATATTAAT
>Ga0105162_1000615_pt1 | contig 22587 bp, 24 predicted proteins | sample JNZ201metaG_FD_81532 | JGI IMG/M metagenome (GOLD analysis project Ga0105162, IMG submission 81532) | Hot spring microbial communities from Jinze hot spring, China to study Microbial Dark Matter (Phase II) - JNZ 20120812A | ecosystem: Environmental > Aquatic > Thermal springs > Hot (42-90C) >...
GATCTTTTAATTTAGTAGGTTCCCAAACCCGTAACCCCTGATTTAGAGCCCATTTTTTAACAGGAGAGGGAGAGACTTCAAGGCCTCTCCCTTTGGGTTTATCTGGCTGCGTAACCACTCCCAGTAATTCCTCTTGCTCATGTAAAAACTTGACCACAGGTAAAACGAATTCAGGAGTGCCAAAAAAGATAACTCTTAAATCCTTCAAAGTTTTAGTCTCCTTTTTTTCAAATTAATGTAACAAGGCTTTTTTGAAAACAAATTCTCCGGTTTCCTCCACATCAATGAGAATTTTATCTCCTTCGCTAAAGGCCCCTTCTAAAAGCTTAATAGCTAAGGGATTTTCAATATAGCGTTGAATACTTCTCTTAAGAGGGCGAGCTCCAAAGATTGGATCATAGCCGATTTGGGCAAGCTGTTCTTTGGCCTTAGGGGTTAACTCAATGGTAAGACCTTTCTCTGCTAATCTAATGTTGAGATATCTTGTTTGTATATCTACAATACGAATAATATCTTCCTTAGTAAGATTGTTAAAAATTATAATCTCATCTATCCGGTTCAAGAATTCAGGTCTAAAGGTGCTTTTTAGGAGGTCAAAGATACGAGCTTCTATCTCTTTTCTATCCATATAGGTCTCTTGAAAATAATGGCTTCCCACATTAGAGGTCATTATAATGATAGTATTTTTAAAATCAACTGTTCTTCCTTTTCCATCGGTGAGTCTGCCATCATCAAGGACCTGTAAGAGGATATTGAAGACATCAGGATGGGCCTTTTCCACTTCATCAAAGAGGATCACAGAATAGGGCCTTCTCCTCACCGCCTCAGTGAGTTGTCCCCCTTCTTCATAACCAACATATCCAGGAGGTGCCCCTATTAAACGAGCCACAGAATGTTTCTCCATATATTCACTCATATCAATTCTTATCATAGCCTGTTCTGTATCGAACATAAACTCTGCTAAGGCCTTGGCAAGCTCTGTCTTTCCAACCCCTGTAGGACCTATGAAAAGGAAAGAACCAATGGGGCGATTAGGATCCTTTAGCCCTGCTCTGGCCCTTCTTAAGGCATTAGCTACAGCTAAAATAGCATGATCTTGCCCCACCACTCGCTCTTTTAGCCTTTCCTCTATTTTGAGGAGTTTTTCCCTCTCACTCTCAAGAAGTCTCTTTACCGGTATCCCTGTCCACTTAGAAATGATCTCCGCAATATCTTCCTCATCTACCTCTTCTTTAAGAAAACTTTTGCCACCCCTTTGGATCTCCGCAAGCCTCTGGTTTTCCTGTTCTAATTCCTTTTGTAACTGAGGAATCAGGCCATATATGATTTCAGCAACCCTGTTTAGATCTCCCTGTCTTTCTGCCTGTTGAGCCTCAATTTTTAATTGGTCAATCTTTTCCTTAAGTTTGCGAATATTCTGGATGATTTCCTTTTCTTTTAGCCACTGAGCCTTTAATTCTTCGGCTTCTCTCCGAAGTTCAGTTAGCTGTTCCACAATTTTTTGATATCTTTCCTTGGCCTTTGGATCCGTTTCTTTTTCCAAAGCCACTTTTTCAATCTCTAACTGTTTTATCTTGCGCTCAATTTCATCGATAGCCGTGGGCATGGAGTCAATTTCAATACGCAGTTTAGCTGCTGCTTCATCAATAAGATCAATAGCCTTATCTGGTAAAAAGCGGTCTGTGATATAGCGATGAGAAAGCATAACTGCAGAAACAATGGCGTTATCGGTGATCCTTACCCCGTGATGGACTTCGTATTTTTCCTTTAGTCCTCTTAAAATAGCAATGGCTTGCTCAGGGGTGGGTTCTTCCACATAGACAGGTTGAAACCTTCTTTCTAAGGCAGGGTCTTTTTCAATGTATTTCCTATATTCTTCAATAGTAGTAGCACCTATACAGCGAAGTTCTCCTCGGGCCAAAGCTGGTTTGAGCATATTGGCTGCATCCATGGCTCCTTCAGCAGCACCAGCGCCAACAATAGTGTGTATCTCATCAATAAAGAGAATTATCTCGCCTTCACTGCTCTGCACTTCACGGATCACTCCCTTAAGACGCTCTTCAAATTCTCCCCTAAACTTGGTGCCAGCAAGAAGGGAAGCAAGATCAAGTTGCACAATCCGTTTGTTCTTGAGGACCTCGGGCACATCTCCTGCCACTATTCTTTGAGCAAGCCCTTCCACAATGGCCGTTTTTCCTACACCAGGCTCCCCCACAAGGACAGGATTATTCTTAGTTCTCCTGCTTAAGATGTGCATAACCCTTCTAATCTCTTCATCTCGACCAATAACAGGGTCAAGTTTTCCACTCTTTGCCAGAGCCGTTAGATCCCTACCAAATTTTTCTAAAGCCTGATACTGTTCTTCAGGGTTTTGATCGGTTATGCGCCTTCCCTTCCTTATCTGGTTGATTACCTCCTTAGCTGAGCTGAAGGAGGCACCTCTCTTCCTGAGGATATCTCCAGCCTTGGTGGGACTATCAAGGATACTTAAAAATAAGTGCTCGGTGGAGATATATTCGTCTCTCATCTCTTTAGCTAAGGCTTCAGCACGATCCAGGACCTGTTTGGCTCCCATAGAGAGGTATAATTGATAAGCACCACCTGATACCCGAGGAAAGCGCTCCAAAATCTCATCAAGCTCCGAAGAGATGATTTTGGAGTTAATACCTAATCTATCTAAGATAATGGGTATAATCCCTCCCTCCTGATCAACTAAGGCCTTTAAAAGATGTTCTGCCTCAAGCTGGGTATGATTATGACTTTCTGCTAATTTTTGGGCATTTTGTAAAGCCTCTTGAGCCTTGAAGGTAAATTTCTCCAGTTTCATCTCTGTGCCTCCTATTATGGTATATTGATTTTAGTTTAAAAGTTAAATTCAGGAATAGTTTTTTCAAGATTTTTTTTGCATTAAAAATCAAAATATTATCTCTTGAAATCAAAAAATTGATGTTTATTTTTAAAATAAAAGAAAAAAAACAAAGGAGGTGGGTGATATGGCAGAACTAACTATTTGGCGTCCATTAGCTGAATTAAGGAGAGAGATGGATCGTATATGGCAAGAATTTTTTGGTAAAACTTACTTCCCAGAGAAGTTTGAGATTGAGTGGACCCCTGCTGTAGATGTATCTGAGACAGAGGATGCAGTGATTATTAAAGCTGATTTACCAGGTGTAAAGCCAGAGGATATCGAAATCAATGTTGTAGACAATGTTCTAACCATCAAAGGTGAAAAGAAAAGAGAGACAGAAGAAAAGAAGGAAAATTACTACAGAGTAGAACGCTTTTATGGTAGCTTTATGAGGGCTATTCAGCTCCCCACTGAAGTGGAATTAGAAAAGGTGAAAGCCCAATATAAAGATGGCGTTCTTAAAATTACCCTTCCAAAGAAGCCAGAAGAAAAGAAAAAAGTAATTAAGGTAGAAGTGGAGAAGTAAAGTGGTCAAAACCTCTGGGGGTAATTTTCCTCCTTTCTCCCCCAGAGGTCTTTAGATATATGTTACCATTTCCTTCAATTATTTTCCCAATAGAATAAAAGGTTATATTTAATTCCCTGGAAACTTTCTCTAAGTCCATCAATTTAGCTTCAGGAAGGGTAAAAAGAAGGGCATAATCTTCTCCCCCTGAGAGGGCTTCTTCCAGAGTGGCATGTTTAGCTACAGGGATTTTACTTTCCTCTATTTCTGCTGATACGCTTGAGGCCAAAAGTAGTCTATGAAGGTCTAAGAGGAGCCCATCTGAGATATCTATGGCCGCATTAGCAAGGTATCTCAGTCTTTTCCCTAAGGATACCTGGGCTTCAGGGAGAAGATGGGCCTTTTTAACTTCCTCAGGTATAGTCTGAAAAGGGGTCTTCTTAAGGTATCTCAAGAAGGCAGCACTATGGCCAAGTGTTTTAGAGACAAAAAGAAGATCACCCACCTGAGCACCACTTCTCAAAAGAGGTTTATCCGTCTCGCCAAAGAGGGCAAGATTAACAAAAAAGACGGGGCTTTTAACCGTGTCTCCTCCAACTAAATGGGCATCAAATTTATTCAGGGTAAGACATAGCCCCTCCATAAAGGGATCAAGCCAAGCTGGATCCAAGGCCTTTGATGAGCCTATGGTCAAGAGGGCCCACTTAGGTTCACCCCCCATGGCAGCAATATCACTGAGATTGGCCACAGCAAGTTTTACACCTAAGGAATAAAAGTCAGTATAGGTAAAATTAAAGTGTATATTCTCTACCAGGGCATCGGTAGTGAGGAGTAAATATCGCTCTTCAGTAAGCTTAATTACGGCACAGTCCTCATTGTAGGCAGCAAGAACTGTGTCCTCTTTATAGAGATATTTATTTAAATAAAAGATCCACTCATTTTCTGTCATTAGCTCAAGGCAATTAGCTCATATTCGCTAAAGAAAAAGGGGATCTCCCTTGCAGCAGACTCGGGACTATCGGAGCCATGGACAGTGTTTTTCTCTTTGTCAAGGGCAAAAAGTTTTCTAATTGTGCCTTCTGCAGCCTCTTTGGGATCGGTTGCCCCCATAATTTCTCTTACCCTTTTTATGGCATTTTCTCCTTCTAAGACCATAGCTACAATAGGCCCTGAGCTCATATAGTTGGTAAGGTCTTCGTAGAAGGGTCTATCTTTGTGGACGATGTAAAAGGCCTTAGCCTGTTCTTTACTTAGACGCACCTTTTTTAGGGCAACAACCTTTAACCCATGCTCTTCAAATATACTGATCACCTTGCCAATAAGATTTCTCTCTACGCCATCAGGTTTGATCATCACTAATGTTCTCTCAACCATAGTCCCCTCCATAAGTTTTATTTTGATAAGGACAAGATTTTCTCTGTTAATTTGAGGACAAATTCAGCCTCTTTCAAAGCCTCTTTGGCGTCCTCAAGATAACTTAAAACCAAATCAAGGCTGGTCATAGTTCAATAACTTCTCCAGGTTTGAGATCTGGCTTGAGGATCCAATACCAGCTTGATCCGTGCCACACACGTTTCGCCCTAAGCTTTTGAAGCTTATCCTTTAGAGTAGTCAAGACTTCTTTCATAAAATCTTCCCTATCGTAAAGGATTTTTCCATTCTCAACCATATCCAGGAGAAGGGGACTTCCCTTAAGAATTTCCTCCTTGGTTTTAATTACAGGATTTATATAAGTATAGATACCTTTTTTGCGCAGATTCTGTAAATAGGGCTCTAAGGTCTCTTCAAGCTCTGTAAAATCCTCCGTTCTTTTTAGTCTACCTTTCGGGGCTCTTGATAGCACGATGAGGAGATCTATATCAGAGTCTGGTCTTGGCGTTCCTCTTGCTTGTGAGCCAAAGAGGACAACAGAGATTAAGTTGTCACCATAATAGGTCTTTATCTTTTCTGAAAGTAACTGAATTAACCTTTGAAATTCCTGCCTCAGCAAAAGATACCCTCAAATATAGAAAAAATAGAGGTTAGTTATTAGCATTTTAAATATACCATAATTTTTTTGCTTTATGAAGGGGATGTAGGCTTCTTTAGAATTTTGGACTGGCTGTTAGGTATTAAGGCCAAGACCTATCCTTTGCCAATTTCATTGGAAAAAATCTTTTACTCCCTTAGCCTCAAAGAGAGGCTTGCAATTTGTTTAAGAATAGTTAAATTTGACTGAGAAAGAGAGAGCCTTAAGGGAGAATTAATATGTTAAAGGGAAGGGATGTAAGAAATAAATTTTTAGCCTTTTTTAAAGAAAGAGGGCATGAGGTGGTGCCAAGTGCCCCCTTAATCCCCAAGGATGATCCTACTTTACTTTTTACCAATGCTGGGATGGTGCCCTTTAAAAAGGTCTTTCTTGGGGTGGAGGTAAGGCCTTATAAAAGGGCTGTCTCCTGTCAGAAGTGTGTTAGAGCAGGGGGAAAGCATAATGATCTTGAAAATGTGGGTTATACTGCCAGGCATCATACCTTCTTTGAGATGCTCGGTAATTTCTCCTTTGGTGATTATTTCAAAGAGGAGGCTATAGCCTTTGCCTGGGAATTTATCACCAAAGAGCTTTCCTTACCAAGAGAGAGACTCTGGGTTACAGTTTTTCGGGAAGATGAAGAGGCAGCAAGGCTCTGGAAAAAGATTGCTGCCCTGCCTGAGGAACGGATTGTCAGACTGGGAGAGAAGGATAATTTCTGGATGATGGGAGAAACTGGTCCTTGTGGCCCTTGCTCGGAGATTATTTTTGATCAGGGGGAAAGTTTTTCCTGTGGTAAACCAGATTGTGCCCCTGGATGTGACTGCGATAGGTTCTTAGAGATCTGGAACCTTGTTTTCATGCAATACGATAGAGTTGAAGGTGGCCTTCTCAAACCCTTGCCCAAACCAAGTATAGATACAGGTATGGGCTTAGAAAGAATCACTGCTGTTCTCCAGGGTGTTTCCTCGAATTACGAAACCGATCTCTTTGCAGGCATTATGAGTGAGCTTTCCAAGTTAACAGGAAGGGCCTTTAAAGAAAACAAAGACACTGAGGTGGCCTTTAGAGTTATTGCGGATCACTTAAGAGCTGGAGTTTTTCTTATATCTGAAGGGGTTATTCCATCCAATGAGGGCAGAGGATATGTTTTGAGACGAATTCTTCGCAGAGCTATTAGATTTGGTAAGCTTCTTGGGCTGAAAGAGCCTTTCCTATTTAAGCTTGTTCACCCTGTGCTTGAGGAATATGGGGATATCTATCCAGAGCTCATCCAAAATAGGGAGATTATAGTCAAAGTTTTGAAAATAGAGGAAGAGAGATTTCAGGAGACCTTGAACTTCGGCTTAGAGCTCTTGGAAAGAGAGGTCACTAAACTTAAAGAATCAGGAGTTACCGTGATTCCAGGAGAACTCCTCTTTAAACTCTACGACACCTATGGATTTCCCTATGATTTGGTCAGAGATTATGTAATGCCTATGGGAATGGCCCTTGATCTTCAGGGATTTGAGGCCCTTCGGGAAAAGGCCCGTGAAGAGAGTAGAAAATCCTGGAAGGGGACCTTAGAAAAGGTGCCAGAGGAAATAAAAAGGTTGGTTCAGGAAGGGCTGCAGACCCTTTTTGTTGGCTACGAAGAGCTTAAGACAAGGGCTAAAGTGGTTGCCCTAATTGAGGACTATCTCATTACAGATTTAACTCCTTTCTATCCTGAAGGGGGAGGTCAAGTAGCTGACCATGGCTTTATTACTGGGGAAAGGGGTAGGGCAGAGGTCCTTGATGTACAGAAAGTGGGTGATGTGATTTATCATAAGATTAGACTCCTTGAAGGAACTTTCTCCCCTGGAGAAGAGGTAGAACTTGAGGTTCTTAGGGAGAGACGCCTCCAGATTGCTCGCCATCATACCGCTACTCACCTTCTCCATGCAGCTCTGAGAAAGGTCCTTGGGCCTCATGTGCGACAGGCTGGATCCTTAGTAGAAGAAAATCGTCTTCGTTTTGATTTTACCCATTTTCATGCCCTTAGCGAGGAGGAACTTTTATCTGTTGAAAACTTAGTCAACCAGTGGGTTCTTGCTAATTATCCCCTGGAAATTAAATGGTTGAAAAGAGAAGAGGCTGAAAACCTCGGAGCCCTTGCTTTTTTTGAAGAAAAATATGGAGATATCGTAAGGGTTGTGAAAATCGATGAGGTATCCCTTGAGCTCTGTGGAGGGACTCATGTGAGGGCAACAGGAGAGGTCGGACTCTTCAAAATCCTTTCCGAATCAAGCGTAGCAAGTGGTATAAGAAGAATTGTAGCCATATGTGGAGAAAAAAGTTATCAATATTTGAAGGATTTAGAAAAGGAATTTAATAAATTATCTACAATTTTAAAGGTTTCTCCTAAGGATGTTTCCTTAAAGGTTGGGGAGCTACTTCAGGAGGTGGCTAAGCTAAAAAGAGAGATTCAAACCTTGAAGAGTAGGAATATCCTTGGGGAGCTTGAGCATAAATTATCTGAAGTGCGGGAGTATAACGGTATAAAGACTTTGGTTACCTCTCTCAGAGCTGAAAAGATGGAAGAGCTCAGGGAATGGGCAGATTTCTTCAAAAATAAGCTGCAATCAGGACTTATAATTTTAGTGGGGGAGAAGGAGAAGGAGAATCTATTTCTTTGTATGGTGACCAAGGATCTGAGCTCAAAGATCTCTGCTGGTGAAGTTTTAAAGGAGTTGGCTAAGGGTCTAGAAATAAAAGGAGGAGGAAGAACTGAGCTTGCTCAAGGTAGTATTAGTAAAAAGGTTAGTCTTGAAGAGGTTAGAAAGAGGGTAGAGGAGGTGATAAAAAATTATGTCTGAGAGGGTGAAAATAGAGGTTTACATGAATATGAGTTGCACCAGTGAACCCAAGCTTAGGGAAAACATAGCTAAGGCTCTCGAACTTGAAGGAGTTGAAGCTGAAGTTATTTACAAAAGATTATCTGCCGAAGAGGCTGAAAAGCTCGGCTTTAAGGGCTCTCCAACTATACTTATTAATGGAGAAGAACTTCAACCTTTACCCATGGGTAATTTTACCTGAAGACTTTTTCTTGACGAAGCTGGAAGGCTTACCCCAGTCCCTACAGTAGCTATATTGAGAGAAAAAATCAGAGAAGCCCAAAGTTAGGCCTAAGGTTTATTTAAAAAAGATCGAGGCATAAGGGTTTCGAATTTTCTCTCTGGCTCATTTATAATTCCTTCACAGGGAAGAAGATAGTAGTCTTTAGGCTTGAGGTTTAAAGCTTTTTTTAGGCTTGGGCTAACCCAATGGGAGTCCTCTACAAGATTATAAAAATAGGAATCAATACCAAAAAAGCCGTCTAAGAAGTGGGCTACCGTGTGAAAGCTTTTACTTAGATAACCCTGAGGGAGATCTTTAAGGTCTTTTAAGGTCTTAAATCCCTCTTCTTCAAGCTCAGAAAGCAGATTGGCTAAGATTAACTTGTTTTTTTCAAGGCCTTCCTTAAGTAAAGACCAAAAGGATGGATCCGTTCCATTAATAATTTGGTCCTCGAGCACGAGAAATTGATCATAAGAGACTAATTGATAGTGATTAATAAAATAGTAGAGCTTATAGACAGCTCTTTCTTTTTTTCTTTCTTCCAGAAGAAAAAGATGTTTTAAGGTAACCAATCTATTGTCCTCTCTCTTAATGGTATTATATTTATTTGCCATGAAAATAAGAACATTACAGTGGATGCGAAATATTTCACAAATTTATAGGAGACAAAAAGGGTTCCTTATAGAAGATAAAATAATCAGTTTAGAGAATGAGCTTTATCTAAAGCTTGCTCTGTTGTTTTTAATCAGAACCGATGAAGAGGAAAGAGTTAAAAAAGAGCTTTTTTCTTCAGAGGATCCCTTGGCTACTATGGCCAGACCTCATGAGTTCTATCATGTGGTGGATTCTTTGAGAAAAGAATTTGCCCAATGGTTTAGAGAACTTCTTTTACATAGAGATTTTTCTCACCTTGATTATGCATTCTTGGCTTTAGAATTTATTATGTTAGATGAACAGGTTAGAAAGCAAATTCAAATTCCTTTATTAAAAAAAATGAAGGATTTAGTTTGGGAGGGAAGGGAAGCCTTAGAGAAAGGTGAGCCAACTGAGAGCAGGGGGCGACTTAAGAGACTGGTCATGTTCTTTCAAGGGGTTGCCCTTTTGGAAGGAAAAAAAAGTGAAATTCTTGAAGAGGCAGAGGTCTTTTTGGGGAAGGAAAGTCTTTCAATTTCTCCTTTACCTCATGTAGAGGAATTTAAGAGAGTATTTTACCAAGAGCTTCACAATCTTGTTTACACTTAAGGGTAGAGTATAATTAATGGAGTGCAAGCAGGGGGCTACAAATGGATCTGAAAGAGAAGGTCAAAGAGATAATTAGAAGGCTTAAAGAGGCCTATCCTGAAGCAAGAATAGCTCTTCATTTTGAAAATCCCCTGCAATTACTTGTGGCCACCATACTTTCTGCCCAATGCACAGATGAGCGGGTAAACCAGGTAACCTCATATCTTTTTAAAAAATACCGTAGCCCAGAGGATTTTGTTAAGGTGCCTTTAGAGGAGCTTGCTGAGGATATTAAAAGCACAGGTTTTTATCAGCAAAAGGCTAAATACATTCAGGAGGCTTGTAAGATAATTTTAGAAAAATTTGGTGGTGAAGTGCCAAGAACAATGGAGGAATTGCTGGAGTTACCAGGTGTAGCCAGGAAGACGGCTAATATTGTGCTTAGCAATGCCTATGGGGTGGTTGAGGGGATACCTGTGGATACCCATGTGAGTAGACTTTCTCAGCGGCTTGGCCTGGTGAGTTCAAAACAGGCAGAAAAAATAGAAAGGGAATTGATGGAGTTAGTCCCAAGGGAAGACTGGTTTATTTTTCCCTATCTCCTACAGGCCCATGGAAGAAAAATTTGTCAAGCTAAAAAGCCTAAATGTCCAGAATGTCTACTAAAAGACCTTTGTGATGCTTACCTATCCCAAAATTGATCCTGTTATTTTTAAAATAGGTCCTCTTCAAATCAGATGGTATGGCTTGATGTATGTGGTCAGTTTCTTTGTCAGTCTCTTTCTGTGCAGGTATCAACTTAAAGAGAGGGGTCAAAGAGAGCTTTACCCCATCCTGGAGAATTTACTTTTTTATAGTTTTATCGGGCTTATTGTGGGAGCTAGGCTGGGCTTCTGCTTTTTTTATTATCCTGATTATTTTTTGAGCCATCCCTGGGAAATACCCGCCCTCTGGAAAGGAGGGATGTCCTTTCATGGTGGGTTGATAGGGGCACTTACTGTAGGCTATATTTATCTCAAGAGGAAGGGACAAAGTTTTCTCTATTGGGCAGATCTAATTGTGGTTACGGCCCCTCTTGGGCTTTTCTTTGGAAGGATCGGCAATTTTATCAATGGGGAGATCTATGGCAAACCAACTACCCTTCCTTGGGCCATGATTTTTCCTGAGGGAGGGCCTATTCCTCGTCACCCTGTGCAACTCTATGAATCCTTGGTAACAGGACTTTTGCTTTTCCTGGTGCTATGGGGGCTTCGCCAAAAGAGCTGGAAAGAGGGCACAAAACTAGCCCTTTTTATGATCTTCTACGGGATTCTTCGCTTTTTCTTTGAGTTTCTTAGAGAACCTGGGCAGAGTTTTTCCTTACTCTTTGGCTTTATAACCATGGGACAGATCCTTTGCTTAGCTATGATTACAGGAGGCACCCTTCTCCTTTGGGCTATTCATAGAAAATAATTCCTCAAGCTCCTTGGCGATAATTTGGGCTATCTTAAAATTTTCTACAAAACTCCAATAGCTCTCGGGGTTTTTGGGGTCAAGAGATTTTTCTAAGAAATTACAATTATGGCATAATAATTTTCTAATTCTTTTTCCAAAGGGATTTTCAAGCTGAATGCGGGCATAGAGATTAGCATCCTGCTTAGCAAGTCTACTTAAAATCTGGAGCTGTGCTAAGAAACTCGGAGTAGAGAGATTTAAAATTTCCTTAGGACTTATACCACAGTCATATAAGACCTTACCCAATAGGACAAGCCAAAAGTGATTTAGAACCTGGACAATGGCCATAATCTGGTCATGTCTTTTGGGGGAGATTTTTACCCATTTTATCCCTTCTTCTGCTAAGAGGGTGCAAAACCAGCGATAGAGATTTTTGCCTCTTAGGGGATAAATTGCCCAAGTTTTGCCTTTTAGGTCCTCTTCGTAAGGCCCAAAGAGTGGATGGGTTGCCAGTAGTTCCCCTTTTTTAAGATATTTTTTCATGGTTTTAGAGGGCTCAAGCTTTAGGGAGCAGATATCAAGAATCCAGTGTCTCTCATCTACAAAGGGGGATATTTTTTGAACCATTTGGGGAAAGACCTCCATAGGTAGAGAGAGAAGAATAACTTTAGCCCTGGCCAAAAGCTCTTCAAGACTGAGACCTTCTTCCTTGTCAGAAATAAGAACCTCATAGCCTTTTTTTTCAAAAAAAACTTGAAAGAGGCGACCCATTTTACCAGCTCCACCAATAATACCTATTTTAAAATTTTCTTTCATAAGGCCTCCATTTACGCAACCTCTGATAGCTTAAGTCTTTCTTCCCAGCGTCTAAAAAGTTCCTCCCTTAAGGCAGGATATTCCTTTAAATCTGGTGATCTTTGTATTAGTTCAAAGGCTGCTTCCTTGGCTTTGATTAGGAGATCTATGTCTCGCACAGGATCTGCTCTCTTAAATTCTAAAAAACCAGATTGCTGAGTGCCTAAGACATCTCCTGGCCCTCTAAGTTTTAAATCAGCCTCAGCGATCTGAAAGCCATCATGGGTTTGACATAGAACTTGTAATCTCTTATAAGCCTCACTATAAGGAGAAACTTTATAGGCAATCAGATAACAATAGGACTGTTTATCACTTCTCCCCACACGGCCTCTGAGTTGGTGAAGTTGGGAGAGGCCAAAACGCTCGGCATGTTCAATAATCATGGCTGTAGCATTGGGCACATCAACCCCTACCTCTACAACGGTGGTAGAGATGAGGACCTGAATTTCTCCCCTTTTAAAAGCCTTCATGACCTCTTCTTTCTCCCTGGAACTCATCTTACCATGGAGAATACCAACCTTGAAATCCTTTAAAAGGGTCTCTTTTAATTCTTCACCATAGGTTAGAACTGCCTTTAGCTCCATAGCTTCGGATTCCTCAATAAGAGGTAAGATGATATAGGCCTGGTAGCCAGCTCTGAGCTCCTTTTTAAGCTCTTCATAGGCCTTGATTTTATTACTCTCTGTGAAGAGTTTAGTAATTACAGGTTTTCTTCCTTTGGGCATCTCCCTAATGATGGAGACATCAAGGTCTCCATAGACAGTTAAGGCAAGGGTTCTGGGAATAGGGGTTGCAGTCATTACTAAGGTATCTGGGATTAAGCCCTTAGCCTTTTCTCTTAGGGCTGCCCGTTGAAGCACGCCAAAGCGGTGCTGTTCATCAATAATGACCAAACCAAGTTTCTTAAATTCCACTTGGTCTTGGAAAAGGGCATGGGTGCCAATGACAAAGTGTATGTATCCTGTGGCCAAACCATGATAGATTTCCCTTTTTCGAGAGGGAGCTGTGCCTCCAGTGAGAAGGGCAGTATGGATACCCATGAGCTGGGCATACTGACGAAAATTGCGATAATGCTGTTCTGCTAAGATTTCTGTGGGGGCCATGAGGGCTACTTGGTAACCATTATCTACAGCGATAAGTGCTGCAGTAAAGGCTACAACTGTCTTGCCACAACCCACATCTCCCTGAATAAGCCTGTTCATGGGCACTTCTTTAGCCATATCGCTCTTGATTTCCTGGATGACCTTTTTTTGATCTGAGGTCAGCTCAAAGGGCAGTTTCCCTAAAAAGTCTTCAAGAAGCTTGGAATCCGTCTTGAAGGAGATACCCTTTTCTCTGGCTATTTTGCTTTTTCTAAGGGCAAGCCCTAATTCAAGAAAGAAAAGCTCTTCAAAGGCAATACTCTGGTGATAGGGATTATCCTCTCGCAAGAGTTGAGCAAAGTCTTCCTTTTCATCAGGCAGATGAAGGGCCCTTAAGGCCTCCCTTAAGGGATAAATTTTATATTTTCTCAGTATCTCAGGAGGGATAAAATTATCCACTGCCTCTAAATATTCTTTAGCAATTCCTTGAAAAATCTTTCTCAAAGTTTTCTCTGGTAGATTTTCTATTCCTGGGTAAACAGGTAAAATTACTCCCAATTCATTTTCTATCTTTTCTCTTTCTTCTTCTGTTATAGTTTCTGGGTGGTGCATTTCTAAGTTTTTTAAAAAACGGCTTACCACCCCAAGGGCATATATTCTTTTGTTGGTTTTAAAACGCTCCTTCCAGACTTTTTCGTGAAAATTAAACCATTTAAGAGTCAAAAAACCCGTGCCATCATGAATGATAACCTCAAAGAGCTTTCTACGAGAATAGTAGTTCACCCCACTTTGAAGGATCTCCCCAAAGACAAGGGCTTTTTCACCTTCCTTTAAGGAGCCAATAGGGCTAATCTTTCTTCTATCTTCATAGCTCTTTGGTAGATAAAAGAGGGCATCTCTAATTGTATATAGTCCCTTTTTGGCAAACTTTTTACTTATTTTGGGGCCAATTCCCTTAAGGGAGGATAAGGGAATAGCCAGGATTTGAAGATTTTTTCTATATCTATCCAGATCGGGTATTGTATAGCTTTCGGAGAAGGGAAGAGATGAGACTTTAGAAATTTGGGAAAGGAACTCTCTAAGCTTAAGGAGACGCTCTTTTTTTTCTTCAAGGGGGACTTTATCAAAATCTTGAGCCAAGGCCTTCATGGAATTAAGGTCATTTTCTGAGAACTCTTTTGGAGCCCTTTCAAGGAAATAGTTGAGGTTTTTTTCTACCTTACTCTTAGGTAGAAGGGCAAAATTGTTTTTGCAGAGGGTCTCAAGAAACTTATTAAATTTGTCAAACCACTCTTCCATTAAAGTTAATTATATCTCAAAAATAAGTTTTTTCAGGATCGTTCGAGCTTGCTGAGTATTAAAAACACAGAAGAATCAGATTACACTATCTATTTAAAGCTGCTTCAACTTGGGTATATATTAACGTAAATTCATTAACATTTGTATATCATAGGATTGCCATAGTTTCTTGATTTTATATATATCTCTTATATTTCCATATTTTATTGCCCCTTTGAGGAAGATCTCTGTTTTTTTCTTGGCCTCTCCTAATATCAGAAGCCTTTTTTCTGGCTCAAGTTTTGAATTATATTCTTTGAGTATTTTTAAAAGGGCTTTAACCCTATAGAAGTCAAGCCCCTTTCTTTGAGAAAGTTGATCAGGGCGGCCCCCGTCTTTGATTACCAAGGGTTCTTTAATCAGACCCATGGGATAGTAAAGGGCAACTCTAAGCCAAAACTCATAGTCCTCACATAGGGGGAAATTCTCATCAAAAAGTCCCACTCTCTCAAAGACACTCCTTTTTAACAGAACTGTGGATATAGAGACCACACATAATTTAACTGCTCTCTCAAAAAAGTAACCCTCTGCCTTGGCATGAATTTTTTTGGGGAAAACCCTTCTTTCTCCCTTATACCAAATTTCCTCTGTCTGCACGAGATCATATTGAGGATTTTCTTGCAAAAACTTTACCTGTTTCTCAATCTTAGAGGGCAAAAAGTAGTCGTCACTATCTAAAAAGGCTATTAGCTCTCCTTTAGCATGAATTATGCCTCTATTTCTGGCAAAAGAGGGCCCAAAATTTTTCGGAAGTCTCACATATTTTAGGGGGTATTTGGTAACTAAGTGGGGGGTCTTGTCTTTAGAGCCGTCATCAACTAAGATTAACTCTAAGTTTAAGTAACTCTGCTCAAGCACACTCTTTATGGCTACTTCTACAATGTAATCTCTGTTATAGGTTGGGATAATTACTGATACCAAGGGCTCCATATTTTTACTATATTTTACTCCTAAATGAACAGAAATTGAACAGAACAAAATCATATTTTGTCAAGGTCGCAAAGGATAGGCTCACCTAACTGGTGTTTGAAAACCTTGTGAAATTTAGTGAGAAAGGTTGTTAAAAGATTATGTCCGTTTTAAATTTAAGTCAGTTTTTGTGCGGCATTAAGGGGGGAACTCATGCTTAAGGTGACTTTTCTGCCCTATGAGGTTACAGCAGAGGTTTTCCCAGAAGAAACAGTTATAGATGTGGCCATGCGTCTTGGCATCCATATAAATGCAAGTTGTGGTGGTATTGGGGCTTGTAATAAATGTAAGGTCCTTGTGGAAAGTGGAGAGGTTGAGGGTGAAAGGATTGAGGATATCTATTACAAAGCTTGTACCCTCAGGCCCCTTACTGATCTTGTGGTGAGAATCCCTGTAGAAAGTCACTATGATCGTAAAGCCCTTTTAAGGAAGACGAGGGCCCAGGCCTTAGAAAGAAAAGAGGAATTAACTCTCGATCCCCTAATTAAGAAACTTTATCTGGAATTATCTCCACCAACTATTGAGGAGAACACCCCTGATTTAGAGAGATTATTATCAGCCTTACAGGGCAGTGGCATTGAGAAGCCCGTGGTGCTTCCACAGGTATTAGCCAAACTTCCTTTTGCCTTGAGAAAATCTGAATTCCGAGTAACGGTTACTCTTTTCAGACATCCATCCCTTTCCCAGGATCTCCTAATAGATGTAGAGCCAGGAGATAGGACCTCTGAAAATCTGGCTGTGGCTATGGACCTTGGGACAACTACCCTTCAATTGGAACTTGTAGATCTAAATACAGGAGAGGTCTTAGCCAGGACTTCTGACTATAATCCTCAGATTAGCTATGGAGAGGATGTAATAAGTAGGATTGAGTTTGCTAAAAAAAAGGATGGGCTTAAATTGCTTTCAGAAAGGGTAAGAGAGCGTTTCTTTATCCTTCTTGAGGAGCTCTTAAAAGAAGCTAATAAGGGAGTTGACTCAATTAATCTTGTTTCCATTGCTGGAAATACTGTTATGACCCACCTTTTTTTGGAACTTGAGCCCAAGTATTTGAGGGAATATCCTTATGTGCCAGTTGCTAAGTTTTACCCTATATATCTTGCCAAAGACCTTGGTATCCCCCTAAAGGAGACTACTCCCTTTATATTCTCACCCTCCGTAGCAAGCTATGTAGGGGGGGATATTACAGCTGGTGTTCTTGCCTCGCTTATGTCTCAGGAACAGGCCCTAACCCTATTTATTGATTTGGGCACTAATGGAGAAATAGTGGTGGGAAATCAGGATTTTCTCATGTGTGCAGCTTGCTCTGCTGGACCTGCCTTTGAAGGAGGAGGTATAAAATGTGGTATGAGGGCAACCAGTGGGGCTATTGAGTCCGTAAGTATTGATCCTAAGACCTTAGAGCCTATGATTATCACTATTGGCAAGAAAAAAGCTAAAGGGATCTGTGGCTCTGGAATAATCTCTTTACTTGCCAGTCTCTTTCGCACAGGCCTCATTGATAGGGCAGGTAAATATCGGCGAGATCTGGCAAGTCCAAGAATAAGAAAAGGTGAAGAGGGCTATGAGTATGTTTTAGTCTTTGGAGAGGAGTCCGCTACTGGACAAGATATTGTCTTTACGGAGAACGATATAGAGAATCTTATTAGAGCCAAAGGAGCTATGTTTGCAGGGTATCAGATCCTTCTTGAGTCAGTGGGGTTAAGCCTCTCTGATTTAGAGAGGGTCTTTCTTGCTGGGACCTTTGGTAGTTTTATTGATCTTGAGGATGCTATTACTATTGGCCTTTTGCCTGATCTACCCAGGGATAAGTTTTTCTTTCTCGGCAATACCAGTTTACAAGGAGCTAAAAAAGTGCTACTTTATAAAGACAAAATGACTGAACTTAAAAGAATCACGCAGATGATGACCCATCTTGAACTTTCTAATCATCCTCAATATATGGACTATTACATGGCTGCCCTCTTTTTACCTCATACTCAGGAAGATCTTTTTCCCTCCCTTCGGAGTGTGTAGTCCATGATTCATCCAGAGGGAAAACCTTATATTCTCACACCTCTTCTACTTTCAGGAGTTGCTTTTGTTTTTAAGAAAAAAAAGCTAAGCCTTGGGTTACTGGGCCTATCTTTGGCCAATGCCTTCTTTTTTCGGAATCCTCGTAGAGAACCTCTTTTAGAGCCAGACTTGATCATCTCCCCTGCAGATGGAAAAATAGTTTGTTGTAAGATGGAAAATAGACCAGACTGGTACGATGGTCCCCTTTTTAGAATTGGTATTTTTATGAGGTTATGGGATGTGCATGTTAATAGATCTCCTGTTACAGGAAAGCTTATCAAGAGGGTTTATTTCTCTGGAGAAAAAAGGCCTGTTTTTCATGAGAAGGCCCTTGATAAGAATGAAAAGATGATCTACCTCATAGAACGAGAAGACGGGATCCCCTTTTGGGTTATTCAGATAGCTGGACTTGTAGCCAGAAGGATAAAAAGCTTTGTTTTGCCAGGAGATGACCTTGTTTCAGGAGACCCTATAGGGATTATTAAATTTAGTTCCCGTGTGGAACTTTTTTTTCCCGCTGAGGGAGCTGAACTTCTGGTCAAGGTTGGCCAGAAGGTCTTTGCTGGGGAGACCGTGCTGGCTAAGCTCCCCTTAAAGCAGATCACTCCATGACCAGCCTTTTACCTCATCTATTTACTACCCTAAACTTATTTTCAGGTTTCTATTCCATTATAGCTACCTTTGAAGGAAAGTATTTTCATGGGGCCTTGGCTATTCTTATGGCTATTGTTTTTGATATCTTTGATGGCAGACTTGCCAGGCTTACAGGACAAAGCAGTAAATTCGGTAAAGAGTTTGATTCCCTTGCAGATATGGTTTCTTTTGGTGTGGCTCCAGCACTTCTCATCTACAACTACTCCTTAAAGGCCTTTACCAAGATGGGATGGGTTGCCTCTTTTATTTATACGGCCTGTGTAGCCCTAAGGCTTGCCCGTTTTAACGTTAAACCCTCTTCAGGAATTCATTTTGAAGGTTTGCCCTCTCCTGCAGGAGGAGCAATCATTGCAAGTACGATCTTGCTCCTAATCCACTTGGGAATTGATCCTCTTTATAAAAGCTGGTTAACTATAGTTATGGTTTACTTGCTTTCATATTTTTTTATATCCCCCATCAAGTATCCCGCCTTTAAGGAGATAAAGATAAAAAAAATCCAAAGTTTTTATTTTTTAGTATTATTTATTCTTGTTCTCAGTATTACAGCCACAAACCCTCCTTTAATACTCTTTTTACTTACCACTCTGTATGTCACTCTTGGGCCATTAATTTTATTAAAAAAATGGGGATGCCGTTTTTATAGAAAATGCTTAAAAAAAGAAAAAAATCCTAAAAAATTGACAAATGATTAGTTTGTGTTAATATTATTTCAGGTAAATTTAATTTAATAGGCTAATAAACTTAATAAGTGACTTTAGAATTAGGCTATAAAATTGAAAAAAGGGGGAGAGGATAATGAGTGCTGGTGGCAAGCTCTTAAATATAGGATTTGGGAACTTTGTGGTAGCTGACAGAGTGATTGCTATTGTCAATCCTAATTCAGCCCCAATGAAAAGACTTAAGGAAGAGGCTAAAGACACTAAGCGGCTTATTGATGCTACCCAGGGCCGAAAGACGCGATCTATTATCATTACTGACAGTAATCATGTTATTCTCTCAGCTATTCAAGCTGAAACAGTAGCGCAGAGATTTACTTCAGAAACTCTCAAATTGAAGGAAGAGGATGAATAGGCCTTGAGTAGATTGATTTTGATTGTTTCTGGTCCTTCTGGAGCAGGCAAAAGTACTATTTTAAGGAAGTTATCCCTTGAAGAGTTTTATTTTTCTGTTTCTTATACCACTCGCCTGCCAAGACCTGGGGAAGTTGATGGAAAAGATTACTATTTTATCACCAAAGAAGCCTTTCAGGAGATGTTAAAAAGGGGTGAATTCCTGGAATGGATTGAGGTCCATTCACATTTTTATGGCACAGCCAAAAGTGAAATTGAAAAGGCCTTTTCTCAGGGGAAACATCTGGTTTTGGATGTGGAAGTAATAGGGGCTGCCAATCTGAAGAAAAGATTCGGCCCAAAGGCTGTATCTATCTTTATAGCTCCTCCTAATCTTGAGGTCCTCGAAGAGAGATTGAGAAAGAGGGGCACAGAGGTAGAGGAAAAAATTAGAGAGCGCCTAAATAGAGCCTCCTGGGAGATATCTCTTGCTTCCTTTTTTGATTATCTAATTATTAACGACGACCTTGAGAGGGCTATAACTCAATTTTTATCCATCGTAGAGGCAGAGCAGTGCCGTCCCTGGAGAAAATTCCTTTCACCTTAACTTATGTCTAAAGTAATCTGGGGTATCAATGCTGTTCTGGAAGCCTTAAAGACACATCCTGATCTCATTGAAGAGATAGTTATACAAAAAAGTGAACTTAAAGGAAGGCTCTTTCAAATTTTGGAGAGGGCCAAAAAGGAAGGTATCTCGGTCAAGGTTTATGTGAGAAAGCCTTTTTCCCCGCCAAAGGTTCCTCCTCAAGCCCATACTCAAGGAGTTGTTGCCTATTTACAAGAGTTTCCCTACGCCTCTTTAGAAGAAATTGAGAAGAATTATTCCTTAAAAGGGGAACCAGCACTCCTCATTGCCTTGGATGAAGTGGAGGATCCTCAAAATGTAGGAGCCATATTAAGAGTGGCTGATGCTGCAGGGGCTCATGGTCTCATTATCCCCAAACATCGTGCCTGTGAAATTACAGGAACAGTAATCAAAGTCTCTTCGGGTTCTGCCTTTAATATTCCTATTGCCAAAGTTACCAACTTGAAAGAGGCCCTTTGGTATTTTAGTCAAAGAGATGTTTGGATTGTGGGGCTTTCTCATCGGGCAGAAAAAACTATTTATGAATTTGATGCAAAAGTCCCGCTGCTTTTGGTTGCAGGCAATGAAGAAAGAGGTATCAGATCTACTGTTTTAGAGAGATGTGATTTCACTTTGAAGATCCCTATGCGAGGTAAAATTGAGAGCTTAAATGTAGCTCAGGCCGTGGGTATTTTCCTTTATGAGGTGGTTAGACAGAGATATTTCACCTCTTAGGTAGAAGGCTTCTACCTTTATTTTCTCTTTCAGCCACCGCTAAGATAAAGAGCTAAGATTTTCTCTTCCAGGTCTCTTTTAAAAGGTTTGGCCGTGGTTGGGGTGTAATTATTGAACACCTCAAAGGTTGGGATAATCTCCTTACCTCCTTTGGTAATTTTTTGAGAGGGGACCTCAATATTGATGTAGTTTTGTAAGTTGGTTAGGATTGCAAAGTAGGGTGGAGGGTCAAAAAAGAGCCTTGCTATGGAGATAAGCGGTCTCTCAGCACAGCTTAGCCCTCTAAGAGATGGTTCATAATAGGTGATTAGTAGGGGCTTTTCTTTTTTGACTACTAAGGGCAAAAAAATCTCAAAGGACAGGTCTGCAAGGGAAAAGGCTATTCTAACTTCTTTATGAAGTGCCTCTAAAGGATAACCTTTCCCTAAAAAAAGTGAGTATAGCCTTTCAATTACTTCCTTTTCAGAAGGCGCATCCTTGCAAATTTCCATAAATTTTCTACTTCCTCAGGGGTTAGTCCAGCTCCAAGAGCCACTTTTTGGGCCATCTCTTTGCTCATCAAGTCAGAGGGACTGTGGGCATCAGAATTAATAACCAGTGGGGCGCCAAATTTTTTAGCTAAGCGGGCTACATGCCCGTTGGCCAGAGAATGCCCTTTTCTTCCAGAAAGCTCTAAAAATACTCCCCTTTCAGCAGCCAGTTTTACCTCTTCTTCCCCTATGAGACCAGGATGAGCAAGTATATCCGCTCCTCCGAGAATACCTGCTCTATTAGTTCCTTCAGCAACTGGCTCAACCAAAGTCTCCCCATGGACTACTACCAATTCAGCCCCCTTTTCACGACACCTTCTAATGAGCTCAGGAATTAGTGGAGGAGGAACATGGGTAAGTTCAATTCCCACAATCAGCTCAGGAGTTAGGCCCTTAAAGGCCTCTTTAATTTTGAGAAGATTAGAAATAATCCATTCATAATTAGAATGGTCAGCATGATCTGTTATGGCAATAGCTTCATAACCAAAAACCTGGACCCTGCGCCATATTTCAGCAGGGATTAGCTCTCCATCACTAAAGACAGAGTGGCAATGAAGGTCAAACAAGGAGACCTCTACATCTTATACTTAAAATGCTTAGGATCGAGGTTCTCTAAAATTTCTTTGAGTTTTTCCTTTTCCTCTTCCGTAGCCCCAACTATATCCTCTTGGGGTTCTCGCACAGGAGATTCAGTAAAGATCTGACTCTTTTTGAGAACTTCCTCATGGACTAAGATTTCTGAGCCCATCCTTAAAGCCATGGCTACCGCATCACTCGGTCTGGCATCAATATCTACAAGTTCTCCCTGAATATCAAGGGTAATGACAGCATAATAGGTGTTATCTCTAAGATCTACAATTTCAATTTTGGGAATTTTAATACCGAGGAAGTCAAGGATGTGTTTCATAAGGTCGTGAGTAAGGGGTCTCGGGAATTGAATGTTTTCAAGGCGAGAAGCTATAGAGGTAGCCTCTAAAACACCTATCCAGATGGGAAGTATTCTGTCACCTTGGGTTTCCTTAAGTAACATTACAGGACTGTTGGACACAGGGTCAACTGCTATGCCATGGACTACTACTTTAATTTTGCCCATAACTTCACCTCTTTTAAAACCCTTTTTTAAAATGTTAAGTAAGATTTACTAAATGTCAAGATACAATAAAGGGTGTTATAAATTCAAAAACTCATGCTATGATTTTAAGAAAAGTCTGTCAGAGGGAAAATGCAATTCATCCGAGTGTTCCAGGCTGAAGACCTGTGGCTACCAAATTGTCTTAATTGCACAGGCTAAAGCCTTAGGGCTACCATCGACTTACGATGCAATCCTAAAATGAAAATCAGCAATCATAACACCCTTGACAGCTAAAAAGTCTTAATCGTATTTCTTTATTTCCCCTAATGCTCTTAAAATCTCCTCTAAGGAGCTCACCCTGAGAGATAACTTGAATAGATGTCTCAAAAAGTCTCTATCTTCAATTTTCTTTATGCGCTCAGACAACTCTTTTTCTACCTTGCCAAACCTCTCCTCCAAAGCTTCAAGCACC
>Ga0105162_1000616_pt1 | contig 22569 bp, 21 predicted proteins | sample JNZ201metaG_FD_81532 | JGI IMG/M metagenome (GOLD analysis project Ga0105162, IMG submission 81532) | Hot spring microbial communities from Jinze hot spring, China to study Microbial Dark Matter (Phase II) - JNZ 20120812A | ecosystem: Environmental > Aquatic > Thermal springs > Hot (42-90C) >...
GGGAACCATGACATGGGTTTGGGGATGCGACCTCAAAAATCATTGGGGGCGTAAAGGGGTGGGGAAAAGTCCTGACGCCTACGCTACAGGCTTGTGGGGTGAAAGCCTTGTCACCATTATGAGCAATGGGATTGACAAAAATTGAACAGCCATAGAAAAAGCGACCACATAGGGGCGTGATATATCGTATAAAATGCCCAGCAAAGCGCTCCCCAAGAACCAGGCAACCCCAAAACCGGTATTGAATATTCCATAAGCTGTGCCACGCCTATCCTGAGCTACCATTCCTGCTACGGCAGCGCGCATGATTGACTCTTGTGCTCCGATGCTTGCACCCCAAATGGCTATGCCCAATAAAGCCACGTAAAAACTGCCCAGGAAAACCATAGGAACCGCAAGAATTGATAGAGTTACAACCATTAAAAGCACTTTAAGGCCAATTCGATCATAAATACGGCCAAGGCCAAGTGCTGCCAGTGCATCTACTCCCATTGCCACAGCGTAAAAAACAGGTATCCACGCTTCAGCTACAACTTTGGCCTTGCCGAAATGGAAAGCAATGAGGGGGAAATCAGCCACACCAGCGGCGAAGAAGGCCATAGCCGCCAGGTAAAGCCAGAAGGCCCGGGTAAGACCCTTCGGTTGTATCGCACCTGTGCTAATTTCCATAGCTTGCGGTTGGGGGTTAAGGATGCGTGCAATAGTGAGCGCGGTTAGGGCAAGCAGAGCCGGGATGAGCAATACAGCGAAACCGAGACGGTACCCCCCACCGAAGTAGAGAACCATTGCTATGATAATTGGACCCAATATAGCACCGATCTGATCAAGGGCTTCATGCACACCGAAGCCCCAACCACGTCCTATTCTGCTTGTAGCATGGGATAGCATTGCATCACGGGCAGGTGTGCGTATTGCCTTACCGATGCGTTCGGTCACTATTAACGCTGCAGCCAGTTCCCACCGCGTAGTCAGGGCAAGGAGTGGAACGGCCAGCAAGTTCACTGCGTAGCCAGCGAATGTGAAACCCCAATATTGCCGGGTTCGGTCGCTCAGATACCCAAAAAGTAACCGCAAGGCATAGCCGAGCAATTCCCCCAAGCCAGCAACAATTCCGACTACTGTGGCGGTAGCTCCAAGCAGTCCGAGGTACGGTCCAGTGATGCTTCGGGCACCTTCGTAGGTTACATCGGCAAATAGACTTACCACTCCAAGTAGAATAACGAACTTAAAGGCTAAAGCAGTGATTTCTGCCCCATAAGTTGGTTCGTTCTTCACGAAAGGTTCCTCCTGAATGTATAAGGCCGCCTAATTTTAGGCCATGGCCGCAAGGTTGTCAAATCCTTTTTGGACTTTAGGCATACCCCAGAGAGCGAGAATGCCCTCAATGGCCAGCTTGGCCGCACATACTGCAGAGATGAAAGAGGGGTCATAAGGCGGGGCAAGCTCTACAATGTCCATAGCCACCACGTTAAATTTTCCCCTGAGTTTACGGAAAACCTCTATAACGTCCCTGTAGCTTAAACCGCCGGGTTCGGGGTTAGTAACACCCGGGCACTGGGAAGGGTCAAGGGCATCCAGATCCAGGCTCAGGTATAGGGGCATGGCTGGCTCCAGGAAGGAGGTGAAGTCACCGGTAGTGGCTAAAAATACATTAGCTTGCCTCAGGAAATCAAATTCCTCGCCGTAAAAGGAGCGCGTTCCCACCAGGACCACCCTGGCAGCTACCTCCGAGCACCTCCTGGTTACGGTGGCATGGCTCACCCTGAGCCCCATATATTCATCCCTTAAGTCAGAGTGGGCATCCAGAACCAGGAGCTGAACCTCTCCGAAGACAGAGCGAGCAGCTTTCAGAGCTGGAAAAGTTATCGTATGTTCGCCTCCCAAAAGCAAAACTTTTTTACCCCTTCGGAAATACCTAATCAAAGATTCCTCTACCCGGGGGAGAGCTTTTTCCAGCTCCTGAGGGCAATCCAGGTTCCCTGCATCCCCGAGCTTGAGATCCGAAAGGTCCGCTCCGAATATTGCTGAGAAAGACTCTACTGAATCAGAAGCATAACGGATGGCATCGGGGGCCAGGGCTGGGCCCTTTCGCCAGGTTTCGGTGGCCTCTAAAGTTACCCCTAAGATTACGACATCAGCTTCTTCAGGGGGGAAGCTGGCTGCCAGAAATCGCATCACCGCCTCCTGCTCCTAAATTGAACGCATAGCCGGAACCAAAAGGAGAACCGTCAGAGAGAAAAGCAGGTTCACCCCAGCTCCGAAAGCCACCCCTGCCACAGGGCCGAAGGCTTGCGCAATGCTTCCAGCCAGAAGGGAACCAAACGGGGTCATCCCAAAGAACATGAAGGAGAAAACGGCCATAACCCTTCCCCTCAAGTTATCCGGAACTACCGACTGAAGGATAGTGTTGCCCGTAGAGTTCTGGGTTACAAAGCCCACGCCCACAAGCACCAGAATGGCAAGGGAAAACAGGTAACTGCGGGAGAAAGCAAAAAGCAAAAGAGCGCTGGGGAAAAGCAAGCTTCCAGCCAGAAGCAACCATCCTTTGCGGGGCAAACGGCTTAGGGAAGCGACCAGAAGGGAGCCGCAGAGGGCCCCGAGCCCCACGGCTGTGTTGAGGAAACCAAGGCCCTTTTCGCCCACCTTAAGGATATCTGCAGCATACGCAGGCATGAGGGTTGAATACGAGAAACCGAAAAGAGTGGAAATGCCCACTATGAGCACTATCATCTGAGCTACGCGATTTTTCAAGATGTATCTGAGCCCCTCAGCCAGCTGTCGGAAAAGTGGTTCTGAAGAGGAAGCGTAAGCTGTATCTTCAATGTTCATAGCCAAAAGGGCAAAGATTACGGCTAAAAAGCTCAGACCATTTAATCCGAAACACCAGGCAGGTCCCAGGCTTGCCAGCACAATCCCCCCGATGGCTGGCCCGACAACCCTGGCCAGGTTAAACATGGTGGAATTAAGGGCAATAGCGTTCATGAGGTCTTTTCGGTCCTCCACCAATTCCACGGCCAGAGACTGGCGGGCGGGTGCATCAAAAGAGTTGGCAATTCCCGAAAGGAAAGCCACGAGGGCTATGTGCCAGAACTGGAGGGCCCCCGAAGCTGCGAGTCCAGCCAGGGTAAAAGCGAGCAGCATGAGGGCTGTCTGAGTTGCCAGCAGAAGGTGGCGCTTAGGAATTCTATCCGCTATCACCCCTGCTGGAAGCATGAAGAAAAGGGTGGGAATTGTACCCATGAAGGAAACAAATCCAAGGGCGAAACGGGAACCGGTAAGCTCATAAACCACCCAGCCCTGAGCCACCGATTGCATCCAGGTTCCCATCAGGGAAAAGCCTTGCCCGGTAAACCAGAGCCGGTAATTGCGATAGCGCAGGGAAGCGAAGGTCGGTGGAACCCGTATTTCTGCGGCTTTAAGGCATGGACTCATGGCTTAGCCCTCTGAAGGAGAATTGAGGCACTTCTTAAAATGCGCAGGTTTAAAAGGCCAAGCCGCACATTCAGCTCTTCCTTATCGCAAACCGTGGAAGTATTGGCGTTGTCCACATGGGGCTTAAGGGCCTTCAAGAATTTTTCCCTCAGGGTATCGCTGGGCATTGTAAGAAGGTCATCAATCTGACGGATTAAAAGGCGAGCTTTGCGGATGCGAGAAGCCACGTCCTCTGCTTTGCGGGGGGAAATAAGGCCATAAACCTTCTTGAGTTCGTTGAGTTGCAGCCCGGCCTCGTATGTGCTTTCCACAATTTCATCCCTGCTCATCCACTTTGTCTCATAGCTAAGGATATACTTCCAGCTTGGTTGTTCCAGGGCCAAGCGGTGCTCTTCAAGGGTTCGGTAAAACAGCCTGTAACCAAATTGATCGGGAGCCTCAAAGACTTCACTACCGGGGTCAAGGAATGGAGCCATGGGGGAAATAAACGGGAAGAGGCGCGGGGCTTGTCCCCGGTTGAACTCCCGGATGAGTCTGCCAGCGTATTTAACGGTTTCCATGACTGAGGAGAAATCCTGTTCAGGCAAACCAATCATAAAGAAAACATCCAGCCTTTTACAGCCTGCTTCCAGAGCATACTCCATAGTAGCTTCAGCCTCAGCGGTGGAGTAAGGCCTTCCAAAGGCGCGGCGTACTTCATCGCTGTGGCTTTCAAGGGATATCTCCAGCACAAAGTTAGGCAAAGCGCGGGAAAGTTCTTTGAAAAAAGCCCTGTCGGCGGCATCAAATAGCTCCACTATGACAGGTCCGTTATACCCTTTGATGGCGTGGAAAAACCTTTCAGCGTAATCCATCCCTGCCTGACGCAGATCCCCAAGGATAAAGATGGGGCCTTTGGAGAAACGAGCTATGTTACGGATATCCTTAGCCAGAAGTTCGGGATCCCTGTAAGCAGGCCGGGAGCGCCCATGCATTTTCTTAAAAGCATAGGCTGATCCTCCGCATGTTCGGCAGGAATAAGTGCAACCACGGCAACTTAAGACCGCTGTAATGGGGTAGCCAAGCCATCCTTTGAAGGGGATGAAACTAATCAAATCGCGGTAGCGAGCTACTGCCTTTACCACATAGCTGTAATCCATAAGTACGTAATTCAAGTCCGGTGGGCTCCAGCTCAAGGGGTTCACGTGAATTTCGCCCTTTTCATCTTTCCAGGTTAGATTGGGGATAACCTCAAGGGGGGGTGCATCTTTGTCTCCCCTTATGTATTTCATAAGGAGTCGGACCGGTTCCTCGGTAGAATCCCCGCGGACAACAAAATCTACTTCTGGCCGTTCAATGAGTTCGCGATGAAAATAAGTGGAGGAAAAACCACCAAAAATCACTGGAGTTTTGGGATGGTATTTTTTCACCAGTTTGGCAACTTCTATAGCTCCGTGGCAGTGGGGCATCCAGTGTAAATCTATGCCGAAAGCGAGGGGATTAAGGGAAGAGATTAAATTTTCAGGGTTAAAGCGGTCGGAGGCCAGCATCCTAATCGCCAGATTTATTATCCTTACCCTGAAACCATGCCGTTCCAGATATTCGGCTATGGTGGTAAAGCCTATGGGATACATCTCAAAGATGGGGGTGGAAGGGATCAAGTCGCTTATAGGGCCGTAAAGGATTGTTTTAGTACGGAAATCGTAGACGCTTGGAGGATGCAAGAGCACCAGATCCGCACTGCGCATCATCCACCTCTTTTACAGCAATTTAGAACCAGGGCAAGATTGTATCACTGTGCCGGAGAAATGGCAACTGAAGCGGCAGCAGGTTCAAAACTTCCGCTTGTTCAAACCCATTCTGTTAATGTATAACGTTAGGCAAGGAGAACGAAGCCCGATGAAAAGGTGGGTCTTAAAGTTAATCCTGCTTATAATTCTGGCATTGATCCCGGCAAGTATCCCTGCGGAGAAACTGGCTCCTGCCTCACAATTCCTCCAACTTATAGGCGATCCGGAGGTGAAAAGAGTTCAGGAGGTTGCCTTTGTAGTCAAGGCAAAGCACCCCGGATCGGAAAGGTTCGGAACCGGTATAGCAGTGGCCCAGGGCCTCGTGCTCACTGCCTTCCACCTGGTTGGTAGCCCGGATACAGGCGAAATAACAGCGGAAGAAATCATGCTTTCTCAGCCCCATATGGGGCGCTTTGTATATGCTGTAGGCCATGAATTTTTCCCCGGAGGGATTGGGGTGATTTACCCGCGGGATGGCAAAATCCTGGGCGGGCTCAAAGAAAACGCCTTCTTTGCCATCTTCCCCCCGGTGGCTCGGGGGTTCAGCGGCGGTGGCGTGTTCAACAAAAAGCACGAGCTGGTGGGTATCGTTTCTCGCAATTTCATCTTTTTGCGGACTTTAGAAAACGGGAAGCAAATCGTAATTTATGGGACGATGGCTGTCAAGATAAATCACGCTCTCCAGCTTATGGGCGATTCACACTAAAGAATTCAGGATACTTCTGCCGTAATTCCTCCCGCAAGTCTCCGAAGACAGCCGGGGCGTGGGGGTAGATGATTTCCAGCATCCGGACAGCCAGTTCACGTATTTCCCATTGAGCTTGAGGGGAAATGCGCACGCGGAAGAAATGGCGCAGTTCCCGGAAGTTCATCGTTACCACAATGCGGGTGGCCGTAGCGTTGGGCAAAACAAAACGTGCATCCTCTTTAGCGATGCCTCGGGCGCGCAGAGCTCTGTAAGCTTCCTTTACCTTTTCTGCGAACTGCTCCCATATCTTCAGGGCTTCTTCGTCCTTCATAATAGAAGGAGGAAGAACCCATTCGGGGTTATCCATGGATACATAACGCTGGCTTTCCTGAGAGTAAGAAGCCAGGCGATGGCGTACCAGCTGATGGCTGCAGGCTCGGGAGATGCCGCTTATTTCAAAAGTGGCCGAAGCGTGCTCAATTATGCTTTCGTGCCCGTCACGGATCCTGGCCTGTATGAAAGAAGCGGGATCCCCTTTGCTCTCGCTCCGATAACATACCCGGCCCGCATATTCTATAAGAGCCTCGGGGCTTCCATCACCCTTGAGAAAGCGGGTAATTGCAATGAGCTCAACTTGCATGCTTCACCTCCTTAAGGGATTATATCCGAGGCTTTATAAAACGCCAATTTAAATTCCCCGCACTTGATATCTATCAAGCTTTGCAGTAAAATGCTCCGGGGTATGGAGGTGAAAGTATGGATTTCATCTGGCCTCAATACGAGGGTGGTTCCCTTGTAAATTTGCCTGCCACTATGGCCGCAATTCTGGGGGCAAAAATAGAAAGCACACCACTGCTTGATCCTTACCTTTGGAGGGGTTTAGCCCAGGGCACCGAAAGGATAGTAGCCATATTGATTGATGCCATTGGCTACCTGGCCTTGCAAAAATTTATAGAGCATAACCCCGACTCCCTTTTCGCCAGGCTCGCCCGAAAGGGCTCTTTCAGCTCCATAACCTCTGTTTTCCCTTCCACAACAGTGACCGCCTTAGCCAGCCTGTGGACGGCTCGCCCACCCATAGAGCATGGGTTGACTGGCTATACCATTTACTTTAAGGAATTCGGCGTAGTGGCTAACGCCCTGACCCTTTCCCCCATGCGGAATGAGAGAGGCGATAATCTGGAAAAATGGGGGTTAGAACCCGAAAAGTTGGTCAGCATTCCTTCTCTGCCCCAACTGCTCGCACCGTACGGCATAAAAGTTGTAGTCCTCATCCACCGGGAATATGTGAAAAGCCCTTTCTCACGAGCCCTCCACCGAGGTGTGGCTGAATCCAGGGGTTTCTTGACCACCTCCGAAATGTGGATACTATTGCGCCGCTTGCTGAAAGAGCTTTCCGGTGAGAAGGCAATAATAAACGCTTACTGGGGTCTTATAGATGCCCTCGGACACCTTTACGGCCCTTATGATGAAACATGGGAAGCGGAACTTAAGAATCTCGCCTTCTCTATGGAGCAGGAATTTCTGGAACGCCTTGACCCCCAGGACAAAAGAGGTACACTTCTTGTCATCTTTTCCGACCACGGTCAGGTTCCTGTCAGGCTGGAGAAAGCAATCCTTGCAATGAGAGAACCGGAACTTTGGGACCTCCTTATACTTCCTCCAACAGGGGAACCAAGAGCTTCTTACCTTTACGTGCGGGATGGTAAGAAAGAGGAGGTTCGGGCTTACCTGGAGGAAAAAATAGGCTCCTTCGCCGTAATGGATTCCGAAGAGGCGGTGGAGAAGGGCCTTTTTGGGAGGGGGAATCCGGCTCCTGGCTTCTCTTCCCGCATCGGCGATCTCATCGCCCTGGCTAAAGGGGAGGAATATATAGTGTGGGGATACGAAGAGCCCAAGCTAAAGGGTCGCCATGGAGGCCTTTCTCCTCATGAAATGCTTATACCCCTGCTTATGGTAAGGCTTGATGGCTGAGAAAACCATCGCCGAACTTCAAGCTTTACTTCTTAAACTCCACGGAAAAGGCTATAAAGCTTACAAAAGCATAGAAGGGGTTTACCATGCCCCTGATTTTACCCTTTTCATTGACCATGTCCAGGGAGACCCCTTCGCCCCTCCGAGCAGGGTTAGGGTTCGGGTTAAACAAAGGGATGCAGGCTTCCCACCCGATACCTACTCTACTAAAAGCAGACGGATTGCTCTGGCTGATTTCCTCACCCGTCAGTTTGCTGCGATAGCCGAAAAGCTGGAGGAGCGCACGGGTACAGGCCACAGCGGGCTCATTGCTATAGATAAACCAGGGCAAGAAATCCTTGAGCGCACATCAATAGTGATAACTGAAGAATATGTGGAGGCCCGCTTCGTAGTGGGACTTCCGGCCAGGGGGCGCCGTATTCTGGGGCCGGAAGCCGTTGAGCTTCTATGCCGCAAAGTCCCGCATGCGGTGAGGGAAAGCCTTTTCTTCCCCAGGCTGAACCGGGAAAAGCTCTATCTCCACATCCTTGTATCTGAAGATGCCGATTGGCTGAGGGAGCAGCTTCCCAAAAAAGGCCTCGTAGCCTTTATAGCCGATGGAAGCCTCCTTCCCAGGCGCTCAGGAGTTGATGACCGACCCCTTCCGCCTGAGAAGGCAGTTCTTTTCCGCTCACCGGAATCCCTCCGGGTGGAATTTCTCTTACCAAACCGCGGCCTTATAAGAGGGATGGGCATTCCTGAAGGAGTTACCCTTATCGTTGGTGGTGGATACCATGGCAAATCAACCCTCCTCAATGCTATCCAGCTTGGGGTCTATAACCACATCCCGGGAGATGGTAGGGAGCTTGTGGTTACCATCCCTTCGGCCGTCAAGATAAGGGCTGAAGATGGCCGGAGGATTGAGAAAGTGGATATTTCCCCTTTCATATCTAATTTGCCTTTTGGTATGGATACAACCTGTTTCTGCACCGATAATGCCTCTGGCTCCACCTCGCAAGCTGCCAATATCATAGAAGCCCTGGAAGCCGGGGCCAAACTTTTGCTTCTGGATGAGGACACCTGTGCCACCAACTTCATGATAAGGGACCACAGGATGCAGGAGCTCATTTCCAAAGATAAAGAACCCATAACCCCATTTATAGACAAGGTCCGGCAGCTATACAGTGAATATGGCGTGTCCACCATTATAGTCATGGGCGGAAGCGGTGATTACTTTGACGTGGCTGATACCGTGATCGGGATGATAAATTATGAGCCCTGGGATTTAACGGCTGAGGCTAAGGCTATAGCTGAAAAATACAAAGCCGAACGCAAGAAGGAGGGAGGCGAAAACTTTGGGAGGATAAAGCCTCGCGTGCCCCTGGCCTGGAGCCTTGACCCCAGTAAGGGTAAATATGAAGTGAAAATAACCGCCAGGGGGACAAGAGCGATAGTCTTTGGCCGGCATGAGATAGACCTTTCGGCAGTGGAGCAACTGGTTCATCCTGGCCAGCTTCATGCCATAGGGCAGGCCCTCTATTACGCCCGTGAACGATATATGGATGGCCGTCGCACTGTGGCGGAAATATTGGAACTGGTGATGAGGGATATAGCAAGGGGAGGGCTTGACGTGCTGGATCCTCGCCTTTTGGGCCATTACGTGATGTTCCGACCGCAAGAATTAGCAGCTGCGCTGAACCGTCTGCGCACTTTGAAGGTGAAGTAGAGCCATGGGCAGAAAACTGCTCCGGGAAAAGGCTGCTCTTTTTATCTTTTCTTCCTTCCCCCTATTTCTGTTTTGGCCTTTCTTCCTCCAAGGGAAAGTCCTCTTTTGGGGAACACCCATCGCCCAATTTTACCCCTGGCGGAATTTGGCTGTTTCCCTCCTCAGGCAAGGAGTCATTCCCCTCTGGAATCCATATGCAGGGAGTGGCTCACCGCTTCTGGCCAACCATCAGACTGCTGTCTTTTACCCGCTTTTTAACCTCTATTTCCTGCTTCCTACCGAGAAAGCCCTGACTTTTGAGGTAGCCACGCACCTCTGGCTGGCCGGAATTTTTATGTATTTCTGCGCCCTTGGCTTTGGGTTAAGAGAGGAAGCAGCTATCTTAGCCGGCCTGGCTTACATGGGTAACGGCTATCTGGTTTCAAGATTGCACTTTCCTACCATGGTAAGCGCCGTAGCCTGGCTACCCATGGTCGTGCTTCTTACCCGGAAACTATGTCGGAAACCGCGCTTTGAGACCGCCATTGCCCTGGGAGTAGTAATAGCTGTTCAATTCCTGGCCGGCCATGCCCAACTGTGGACTTACACCTTGCTCCTTTCCGCGCTCTTATTGTTGTGGGAGTCAACCATCGGAAAGAGAGGGGTTGCGCCAGCGGTTTGGTTCTTGACTTCCCTGATTATTGGGGTGCTTCTGACGGCGGTTCAGTTTATTCCCACAGCTGAATTCGCCCTTAACTCGGAGCGTAAGGGAGGTATGCCCGAGGAGATCGCTCTCACTTATTCCCTCTGGCCATGGAGGATTATCTCCTTTCTCCTCCCCGATTTCTTTGGCAATCCCGCAAGGGATGGATATTGGGGTTACGCCAACTATTGGGAGGATTGCGCTTATACAGGGGTTATGGCTTTCATGTTGATGGTCCTGGCCCTGTGGCGTTCCCCGGCAAAGAGGGTAAAGCTGTTCCTCGCATGCGCCATGCTCTTTTCCATTCTTTTAGCCCTGGGCAAAAATACCCCCTTTTACCCTTTCCTCTATCGCCATTTCCCGGGCTTTAACCTCTTCCGTGCCCCTTCCCGCTTTTTAATCCTTTTCTCATTCTCTGTTGCCCTGCTTTCAGGTTTTGGAGCAGAAGCGGTAATGGCAAAGCCTGTTTCTAAAGTTACACTGAAAAGGCTTGGAGCGGGGGTGGCGGGTATCCTGTTAGCTGCTTTTATCGCTCACTTTTATCCAGGCATAAAACCTTCTTTTGTCCGCAGCCTTTTCACTTTTGCTTTCGCTTCTGCTGGGGCTTTAGTGGCTTTTCATTTGCTGCCGCGCAAGCCATTATTATCAGTTCTCTTCCTTGAGGCCGAACTTCTGGTTTATGGCTGGGGCTTTCACCCCTTCATTGACCCGGCCCTGTTCTATCTTTCAGCCCACACTTTCCAGGGCGGGCTTTTCCGCTTTTACACTTTCGGTCCGGATGATTACGATCTCAAATACAAAGTCTTCTTCCGGTTTGACCGGTTTGGTCCCTCGGATCTTGATTGCTGGAAGAAGCTGCGGAAAACCCTTATCCCTCAGACCAACATGGTAGTAGAAGCTGTTTACCATGCTGGCATCGTTGATCCCCTTACCATTGGGAGATACAGGGAATTCCTTAACCTTGTGGACCAGCTGCCCCGGGAGCAAGCTCTGAAACTCCTGGGCCTCCTGAACGTCCGCTACATTGTGAAGCCAATTTCCCCCGGTATGGCCGAAGTAGAGTTTCAGGAAAACCCCTATTTTCTCCCCAGGGCAAGGCTTGTTTATCGGGCCCTGGCTGTTCCAGAAGGAAGTGAGCTTAAAGCCCTCTCAGCCCGCGAGTTTGACCCCGATACATTAATCTTGAGCGGGAACCATTCAGTTCTTTCCCTGGAAAAGGGCGAAAGAGATGCCATTGTGGATTTGCATCATACAGCAGGGGCCATTAAGATAAAATGCAAACTGGAGAGGGGCGGATATTTGGTACTGAGTGAGACTTTCTATCCTGGCTGGCGTGTGTGGGTGGATGGGAAGCGGGCATCTTTGCTCCGGGCTTATTATACTTTGATGGCCGTTAAGCTTGGGGAAGGTGAGCACGAGGTTGTCTTTAAGTTTGAGCCTTTGTCTTTCAAGGTTGGCCTTGGTTTTACAGCCGTAGCCATGACGTTCGTGGCCTCTTTTATTGCGATAAAGGGGTTGAGCGGAGGTTAAGATGGTTGTTATAGATGGCTCTTATGGAGAGGGGGGAGGGCAGGTCCTGAGGATGGCTCTGGCCCTTTCGGCTATCCTTGGGGAGCCTGTGAAAGTGGAAAACATAAGGGCTGGCAGGCCAAACCCTGGCCTTCAAGCTCAGCACCTTACCGGAGTTATGGCCATTGCCCGGATATGCCATGCTGAGCTTAAAGGGGCAGAGCTTGGGTCAAAGGAGTTAATTTTCCGGCCACGCCGTCCCCCCGAACCTGGCTCGTATTTCTTTGATGTGACGGAAGCCAGAAAGGGCGGGAGTGCCGGAGCTACAACCCTGGTCTTACAAACCCTGCTTATGCCTTTAGCCCTGGCCAGGGGGACTTCGCACTTGGGCCTTAAGGGAGGCACTCATGTCTCCTGGAGCCCGCCATTTCACTATGTTAAAGAAGTGCTTTTCCCCACTTTGGCCCGTATGAATATCCAGGCTGAAGCGGAGATAAAACAATGGGGCTGGTATCCGGTGGGAGGAGGTGAAATAGAGGTTACAATCTACGGGGGAAGGGAGATAAAGGCTATAAACCTTAATGAGAGGGGGAGGCTTAAAAGCTTAAAAGGCCTTTCCGCTTATTCCAACCTGCCGGACCATGTAGGTCGGCGGCAAAAGGAGCATGCTTTAGAGCTTTTGCGTCGCCACGGTTTTGAAGCCAGGATTGAGGTAATAAAGGCTCCGTCCCCTGGCACGGGTTCATGCTTCATCTTAATAGCCGAATTTGAAAATGTCCTGGCTGGTTTTACCTCCCTTGGGGAAAGGGGGAAGCCGGCGGAAAAAGTGGCTGAGGAAGCAGTGCAAGAATTTCTGGACTACATCCGGAGCGGGGCTGCCCTTGACCGTCACTTAGCTGACCAGCTTGTCCTTCCGGCAGCTTTAGCCCAGGGGAAAACTTCCTTTACAACCTCCTGTATCACAGGACATCTCCTGACAGGGGTTTGGGTTGTGGAACAGTTCATGGGGAAAAAGTTCCTGGTAGAAGGGAAGGAGGGGCATCCGGGCAAGGTTTCTACCTGTTAAACGTAGAAACGGCCCCTGGCCGGGACAATTTTCTGCTGGAAATTGGTAACAAATTCTCCGAGGCGATCCTTGAGCTCTTTGTATTCCTGGCTTTCCAGGAGCTTTTTAGCTGTTTCCACGTCTTCTACCAGTCCCCCTGTTATTATCTGAGGGCCATTCCCAAAGACGGTATACCAGGCCTCCACAATCTGGACGCCCATCTTCATGAGGGCCGGGGCAAATTCCCTCATCACGAAGTCAAAATATTCCCCCTCTTTGCCAGGCTTTATATCCCAACTGAGAACCAACTTGACCATGAGGTTTTCCCCTTAGGAAGTTACAATCAAAGCATAGCACATAATTGCTTCCGGCGCAAGCACGCACGGGGAGACCCCGGGTGTTGACTAATAATTGCTTGGTATGGTAAACTAAATGCGGAAATTTTCTCAAACTTTCTGCAAGGAGAAGACAACATGGCTGAAGCCTTTGAGCCTAAAATTATCGCTTTCCTCTGCAACTGGTGTTCCTATGCTGGAGCTGACAACGCCGGCGTGGCCAGGATGGAATCCCCCCCTAATATCCTCCCTATAAGGGTTATGTGCTCAGGTCGGGTATCGCCCGAGATGATCCTCAGGGCTTTCCGCGCTGGCGCTGACGGGGTCCTGGTCCTGGGTTGCCATATAGGTGAGTGCCATTACATAAGCGGGAACCACCGCACGGCCAAGCGCATACCTCTTCTCCGCAAGCTTCTTTCTTACGTAGGCATTAACCCTGAGCGGCTGCGCCTTGACTGGGTTTCTTCAGCGGAAGCCCCCAAATTCGTCAGGGTCACAAAAGAATTTGTGGAGACAATACGGGCTCTTGGCCCTATTGAGAGGGAGCTCAATCTTAAGAAGGAGTGAAACCATGACCAGGAAAGACGAAATCCTTGAAGCCATAAGGGCCCACATAGCAGAAAAGCTCCCAGAATTGGATGGGGTGATTGGATTACGGAGGACACAGGAAGGCACTGCCCCTTACCTTTTTCGCCAGGGAGATGACCTTTCGGAACTGGCGCTGGAGCCACGTTACCCCCTTGCCCCTATAGTTTCCCTGCTCCAGAGGCATTACCCAGAAGCCCGCTTCGGAATAGTGGCCAGGGGTTGTGACATCCGGGCGCTGGTGGAAATGGCCAAGCGGAATCAGGTCAATCCCGACAGGCTCTATATCCTCGGAGTTGCTTGTACCGCTGAAGAAGCCGAGGAATGCCATTGTTCGGAGCCAGCCCCGGCACAGATGAATCAGTTTTCTGGAAAAGCTTTCGGTGAGCCGGTTCCTGGCGCTTCACCTCATCCCCTTGTAGCTGAGTATGAGAAAATCCCCCGGGAAGAGAGATGGGCTTTCTGGCAGAAGCAATTTGCTAAATGCATTAAGTGCTACGGATGCCGCAACATTTGCCCGGAATGCTTCTGCGAAGCCTGTGCGCTGGAGGACCCACTATGGGTTGAGCCAGGAGTGCTGGCTCCTCCTTTCCCCATGTTCCATTTGATCCGTGCTCTTCACATGGCTACCCGCTGCGTCCTGTGCCGGCAATGTGAGCTAACCTGCCCGGCTCACATCCCTCTTACCGTTCTATACGAGCTTATGCGGCAGGATGTTAAAGAACTGCTGGGATATGAACCCGGAGCTGATTTGGAAGCGGCTCCGCCTCTTTCCCTTACCCTGGCTGAAGTTTAAGGAGGTGAAAGCATGGAATATAAAAACGTTCTCACCGTTTGCCCATACTGCGGAGCTGGCTGTGGCCTCTATATCCAGGTGCTGGATGGGAAAATAGTTGGAGTACTTCCTGCTAAGGAGCATCCAGTAAGCAGGGGCAAGCTCTGCATAAAAGGATGGAACGCCACGGCCTTTGTAAATCATCCCGACAGGCTGAAGAAGCCTCTGATCCGGGAAGGGGATCGGTTCCGGGAAGCTTCCTGGGATGAAGCCCTGGGCCTCGTAGCCGATAAATTGCTCCAGATACGCGATACTTATGGGCCTCAGGCCATTGGTTTCTTGTGTTCGGCCAAATGCACAAACGAAGAGAACTACTTGCTTCAAAAGCTGGCCCGCTCTCTCTTCAAAACCAACAACATTGATCACTGCGCCCGTCTCTGACACAGCCCTACGGTGGCCGGTCTGGCCGCCGCCTTCGGCAGTGGAGCCATGACTAACTCCACCCCGGAGTTCAGCCAGTACACCCGTTGCTTCCTGATTACCGGTTCCAACACAACCGAAGCTCACCCCCTCATCGCCAGCCACATAATGGAGGCCAAAGAGCGTGGGGCCAAAATTATTGTAATTGACCCCAGAGAAGTCCAGATAGGGCGTTTGGCTGACCTCTACCTTCGCCCGCGGCCGGGGACTGACGTGGCATGGCTCAATGGGCTTATGCATGTAATTGTGAGCGAGGAGCTGGCTGACCAGGAGTTCATAGAAAAACGGACGGAAGGATTTGAAGAGATGTGGGCGGTGGTTAAGGAGTATACCCCGGAGCGGGTTGAAGAGATAAGTGGTATCCCCGCTGATGCGTTAAGGGCTGCTGCCCGAATGTATGCTCAGAACAAACCGGCGGCGATCCTTTACGCTATGGGCATCACTCAGCATACCACTGGAACCGATAATGTCAAAAGTATAGCTAACCTGGCCATGCTTACTGGCAACATTGGCATCCCGGGAGCCGGAGTTAACCCCCTCCGCGGGCAGAACAATGTCCAGGGTGCTTGCGACATGGGAGGCCTCCCCAATGTCTACCCTGCTTATCAGCCTGTTTCTTCTCCTGAAGCTAAAGCCAAGTTTGAGGCTGCATGGGGTGTGGAAGGGCTTCCTGACCAGCCTGGCCTGACGGTGGTGGAGATGGTCAATGCTGCCGGCGAGGGTAAACTCCGGGCCCTTTACATAATGGCTGAAAACCCAATGCTTTCGGACCCTGATATCAACCATACCAGGGAATGCTTGGAGAAGCTGGATTTCCTGGTGGTGCAGGACATTTTCTTGACGGAAACGGCTGAACTGGCTCATGTAGTTCTTCCCGGTGCATCTTTTGCCGAAAAGGATGGCACTTTCACCACCACTGATCGACGCATCCAGAGAGTGCGTAAGGCCATAAATCCGCCCGGAGAAGCAAAGGCCGACTGGGAAATAATCTGTGAGCTGGCTCGCAAACTGGGGGCCAGAGGCTTTGATTACTCTTCTCCCGAAGAAATCATGGCTGAAATTGCTAAAGTTGCCCCGAGCTACGGCGGTGTAACTTACGAAAGGTTGGATAAAGAAGGCGGTTTGCACTGGCCTGTCCCTTCGGTGGACCATCCGGGGACACCTTACCTCCACAAGGAAAAATTCACGCGAGGACTGGGCAAATTCCATGCCGTTCACTTCAAGGAAGCGGCGGAGCTCCCTGACGAAGAATACCCCTTCATCCTCACCACTGGCCGCATCATGTTCCAGTATCATACCGGAACCATGACCCGGCGCTCGCCCAAGCTGGAGCAAGAAGCGCCAGAACCCTTCGTGGAAATCAACCCCAGCGATGCAGAAAAAATAGGGCTTAATGGGGCCAAGAAGGTGAAAGTATCAAGCCGGCGCGGCTCCATAGAGTTAGCTGTCCGCGTGACTGACAGAATAAAGCCCGGAGTGGTCTTCATCCCCTTCCACTATGCAGAAGCAGCAGCCAATGCTCTCACCAACGCTGCTCTTGACCCTGTAGCTCGTATACCTGAGTATAAAATCTGTGCGGTTAAAGTGGAACCTGTTCGGGGCTATGAATAAATCGGGGGGTAAAAGTGGGGGCAATTGAAAGAGCGGCGGAGATAATTCTTTCTTCCAAATACGTTGTAGCCCTGACGGGGGCGGGCATAAGCACGCCTTCAGGAATACCGGATTTCAGAAGCCCTGGCACAGGCCTCTGGGAAAAAGTGGACCCGATGGCTGTGGCCTCCCTTGCCGCTTTTAAACTGAACCCTGCTCGCTTCTTTGAATGGTTCCGCCCCCTTGGAAAAACCCTTCTGGAAAGCAAACCAAACCCTGCCCATATAGCCCTGGCCAAATTGGAAGAGGCCGGCCTCCTTAAAGCTGTGATTACCCAGAACATAGATGGATTGCACCAGAAAGCAGGCTCCAAGAGGGTCCTGGAAGTCCACGGACACCTAAGGGAAGCGGAGTGCATGAAATGTCGCCGCTCCTACCCCACCGAAAGCTTCATGGAAAGATACCTGGAGTTCGGGGAAATCCCTAAATGCCAGTGCGGGGGTGTGCTTAAGCCTAAAGTTGTGCTGTTTGGCGAGCCCCTCCCAAGGTGGGTCTTTATGGAAGCTGTCGGCGAAGCCCAGAAATGCGATGCCATGATAATCGCTGGTTCATCGCTGGAGGTTTACCCTGCTGCTGAACTGCCAACGCTGGCTTACCAGAACGGCGCTAAACTCATTGTGGTAAACCTCCAGAGCACTTACGCCGATTCCATAGCTGAAGTGGTGATAAGGGAAGATGTGGCTGTGGCGCTGCCAGCCATAGCCGAAAGGTGTCTCGGAAAGGAGATACTGACCAATGGGGGAAATTAAAGGGGGCGAAATTTTAGTCAAATGCTTGCTAAAGGAAGGGGTCCGCTACGTCTTCGGAATACCAGGCGATCAACTCAATCCCTTCACCGACGCCATATACAGGCTTGGTAAGGAAGTAGGCCTTCAATTCATCACAACCCGGCACGAGCAGGCAGCCGCCCATATGGCTGACGCCTGGGCCAGAATAACGGGCGAGGTGGGGGTATGTGCGGGGACTGTTGGCCCTGGCGCGGCCGACCTTGTGCCCGGGGTCTATGCAGCCTTCGCCGATTCCATCCCGATCCTGGTGATAACAGCTCAGAACCAGACCTGGAGGATTTACCCGGAGCATGGCTCAATGCAGAGCCTTGACCAGCTTAATCTTTTCCGCCCCATAACCAAATGGAATGCTGTGGTTTACCACTGGCGCAGGATACCTCAACTTGTCCAGATGGCCTTCCGCATCGCCCTCTCCGGAAGGCCTGGGCCAGTGCACCTGGATTTCCCTTCCGACGTCCTTACGGCGAAAGGCTCGGAGGAAGAAATCCAGCTATTACCTCCCTCTTCCTACAGGGCTGAAAAGCCAGCCTGTGGTGATCCGGAACTGGTGCGGGAAGCTGCCCGCTGGCTTGCAGAAGCCCAATCGCCTCTCATCCATGCAGGGGGAGGGGTTCTCCGCTCGGGCGCGTGGGAGGAACTCCGCGAACTGGCCGAATATTTGGGAGCAGCGGTAACCACAAGTCCGGGGGCCAGGGGAGCGATCCCTGAGGATCATCCTCTCTGCATCCTGGCTTCCTCCTTTGGGGCAATGGCTGCCCAGGCCTCAGCCGATGTGGTGCTTCTGGTAGGGGGAAGGCTCGGGGATATAGATTTCTGGGGACGTCCACCAGCCTGGGGTGAAATAGGGGAACAAAAATGGATACAAATTGACATTGCTCCTGAGAACATCGCCCTGAACAGACCTGTGGACCTGGCCATTGTGGGGGATGCGCGTGCTACCCTTCGGGCTCTATTTGAAGAGGTGAAGAAGCTTACAGCCCCTCGCCCTCCTGCGCCTTTCATAGCCGGAGCCAAGGAAGCTGAGCAGGCCTGGCTCGCTCAATTTGAAGAAATGGCTTCACGGGAAGAAGCCCCAATACACCCCCTGCGTCTGGTGAAAGAAGTGCGCCTCTTCTTCCCCAGAGAAGCCATAACCGTGGTAGATGGGGGCAACACCGCCGTCTGGAGCCATTACCTAAATCGGGTTTATGAACCTCGTTCCTTCCTCTGGGCTGCCGATTCCGGTCACCTGGGAGCTGGCTTGCCCTACGCCATAGCTGCCAAGCTCGCCCGACCTGAAAGACCCGTCTACCTCCTCTCCGGGGACGGCGCCTTTGGCTTCAACATCCAAGAACTGGAGACTGCACGCCGCCTGGGAACTCCTATTACGGCCATCGTCTTCAATGATGGAGCATGGGGTATGATAAAGGGCAGCCAGCTCAAGCGATACGATAGCCGCTTCACGGGAGTTGACTTTGTGGACATCCGCTACGATAAGATAGCTGAAGCCATGGGTTGCTATGGGGAAAGGGTGGAGGATCCTGACCAGATCCGCCCGGCTCTGGAGAGGGCACAGAAAAGCGGTCTGCCGGCAGTCCTTGACGTCATAATAGACCGGGAAGCCCACCTTACACCACCTGACCTGGAAGTTCTGGACGCTTTGTGGATGGAAGGCTGCTATTAATTGTTCCCGTGATTTTCTTTTGCACCCTCCGGCCTTTGTGTTAAAATACCCGTAATCCGATAACCGGAGGGTCCGGTGCGTAAGCCTATAGTGGCCATAGTTGGAAGGCCTAATGTGGGGAAATCCACCCTTTTCAACAGGCTCGCTGGCCGTAAAATCGCCATCGTTGAGGATATACCTGGCACCACAAGGGACAGGCTCTATGCTGATACCGAATGGAACGGAGTTCCCTTCACGCTGGTGGATACGGGTGGGTTTGAAATCGCTAAAGAGAGAGAACCCCTTGCTGTAGCCTCAGCTCAATATATTGACCTGATAAGAGCTCAGGCTCAGAAAGCCATTGAAGAAGCAGATCTTATCCTCTTTGTGGTGGACGTTCTTGATGGGCCCACTGCTGCCGACAAAGATGTGGCTGATATACTCCGTCGCTCTCGCAAGCCGGTCCTCCTGGTTGTCAACAAAGTTGACAATGAGAAGCGCGCGGAAGCAGCCGTGGATTTTTATGAGCTTGGCCTCGGGGAACCAATTCCTGTATCTGCCATCCATGGTCTTGGCATAGGCCAGCTAATGGAGGAAGTTGTTAAGCTTTTGCCCAAAACCGAGGCTAAGCCAGAACCTGAAGCTGTAAAGATAGCTATAGTCGGGAGGCCCAACGTAGGGAAATCCTCCATTCTGAACCGATTGCTGGGGGAGGAAAGGGTTATAGTTAGCGAGATACCCGGCACTACCCGGGATGCCATTGATACTTACCTGGAATGGGAAGGCCATCCCCTCATCCTCATTGACACTGCCGGAATACGCCGCAAAGGGAAGGTGGAGCCAGGGCTGGAAAAATACAGTGTCCTCAGGGCCCTCAGAGCCATAAGCCGCTCCGATGTTTCTCTCCTCGTGGTAGATGGGGCTGAAGGTATAACCTCACAGGATGCCCATATAGCTGGCTATATTTTGGAGGAGGCCAAGAGCGTCATAGTTGTGGTGAACAAATGGGACCTTGTCCCCAAACGACCGGGCATAAAAGCCGAGTATGAAAGAGCTATAAGAACAGAACTTCGCTTTCTTGATTATGTCCCCATCCTTTTTGTTTCGGCCAAGACCGGAGAAGGTATAGACCAGATAATACCTGCGGCCTTAAGGGCGCAGGAAGAAAGGCTTGTGCGCATATCCACCGGCAAGCTTAACCGCATAATCCAGGAAGCGGTTCAGGCTCATGCGCCGCCATCAAAAGCTGGTAAGAGCCTTAAAATCTATTACGTAACCCAGGCCTCCGTAGCTCCCCCGACCTTTGTCTTCTTCGTAAACGACCCCGAACTGGTTCACTTTTCCTACGAACGCTATCTGGAAAACACGATCCGCAAGCATTACCCCTTTGTGGGTACGCCTCTCAAGCTAATTTTCCGCAGGAGAGGAGAGTGAGATGGCTGAAACATTGTATTTTGAGGAGCCCGGACCTCAGAACACCATACCCACGCTGGAAATGGCCCTCAAAAGGGCTAAAGAGCTGGGGATAAAAGACATCGTGGTAGCTTCCACCACGGGCGAAACCGGAGTTCTGGCTGCAAAAATTTTCCAGGGCTATAACCTTGTAGTGGTAACTCATTCCACTGGCTTCCGTAAACCCGATTTCCAGGAGCTCGCGGAGGAGAACCGCCGGGCCATAGAAGCGCTGGGGGGCAAAATCCTGACCTGTACCCATGCTTTTGGCGGAGTTGGGAGGGCTGTAAGGCGCAAGCTTAACACATATCAGCTGGAGGAAATAATTGCTTTCACCCTGCGGATCTTCGGAGAAGGGATGAAAGTAGCCATAGAGATAACCCTTATGGCGGCGGACGCTGGTCTCATAAGAACCGATCGGGAAGCAATAGCGATAGCTGGCACTGGCCGCGGAGCTGATACAGCCATAGTAGTGTTACCGGCCAATGCCCAGTCCTTTTTTGACCTTCGCGTCCTGGAGATAATCGCAAAGCCACGCCTCCACTGAAAAGCGAAACCACTCTTCTTTTTGGGGGTTTCTTTGGATAAAGACCTCGCTGATGAAAGGTCTCTAATAGAGAGAGCGCGAGAAGACCCGGAAGCTTTTGGCATCCTCTACCAGCTTTACGTGGACAAGATTTACAACTACATCTACTACAAGGTCGGGAACCACGCGGATGCCGAGGACCTGACAGCAAAGGTTTTCCTTAAAGCCTTCAAGCACATTAAAAACTACGAAGAGCGGGGGCTTCCATTTTACGCATGGCTTCATCGTATCGCTCATAACCTGGTGGCTAACTGGCACAGGGACCAATCCCGTCGTAAAGTCATCCCTCTGGGGGAATTGCCCATACGTTCAAGGGAAGATGTGGACCCTTTATCCTCCCTTGAAAACAAGGAACGCCTGAGGAAAGTCATGGCTGCGGTTAGAACGTTGCCTCCTGAAAAGCAAGAAATTATCTACCTTAAGTTCGTGGAAAGGCTTTCCAACCAGGAAATTGCCCAGATAATGGGAAAGACTGAGAATGCCATTAAGGCCCTTTACCACCGCGCTCTGATAGCCCTTCGGGAAAAGCTCAAAGGTGAGCTTTAAGCATTAAGGGGGTGTTCAATGGTTGGGATACTGACCGATAGCTCCTGCAACTTGCCCCGGGAAATCATTGAAGAACTTGGGATTGAAATTATCCCCCTTTACGTCCAGATAGGCACCGAAACCTATGAAGAGTTTGACATAACTACGACAGAGCTTTGTCGGAGAATGAAAGAGGGGGTATTGCCCCAGACTTCGCAACCTCCCCCGGGGAAATTTGAGGAGGTCTTCAAAAGAATGGCCCAGAAATACGACTCCATAATCGCTATACTCATCACCTCAAAGCATAGTGGAACTTACAACTCAGCTCTGTTAGCGCGGGCCATGCTTCCCGAACTGGACATTGAAGTGGTAGATTCTCTTTCCATAGCCACCGGGACGGGCTTCATGGCTGAAGCAGCGGCAAGGGCTGCCAGACAGGGCAAAGCAAAGGAGGAAATCCTCAACATTATTTACCAGCTTCGTGAGAAAATCAACATCGTAGCGACAGTGTCCACCCTCAAATACCTGCACGCCAGTGGCAGGGTTGGCGCCATAAAGACCCTGATGGCTTCTCTTTTGGATGTGAAGCCCATTCTTTCCATCAAAAACGGTGAAGTCATAGTCATTGGCCAAACCAGAACAAGGTCCCGCTCCCTGGAGCAGATTGTCTCTCATGTAACCAAAGAAGCGGAAAATCTTGGGCGGGTTGACCTTTCCATCCTTCACGCCGATTGCCCCGAGGAAGCTTTAATGCTCAAAGAAGAGCTGAATAAAAGGGTTCGACCTAACCGCATTTTCGTTGGCGAAATAACATCGGTTATAGCAGTCCATGGCGGACCAGGGCTCATAGGCGTTGTTTACAGTCCAGCTATAACTTAATTTAAGGAGGGCAAGATGATTAAGGTGGTGACCGATTCAACCTGTGACCTGCCGCCTGAGTTTTACAA
>Ga0105162_1000617_pt1 | contig 22562 bp, 22 predicted proteins | sample JNZ201metaG_FD_81532 | JGI IMG/M metagenome (GOLD analysis project Ga0105162, IMG submission 81532) | Hot spring microbial communities from Jinze hot spring, China to study Microbial Dark Matter (Phase II) - JNZ 20120812A | ecosystem: Environmental > Aquatic > Thermal springs > Hot (42-90C) >...
AGTATTCTCATTACGTTTTAGAGTTATTTGAGAATAGGATTGATCAAGAGCTTTAATAACTCTTAGATTAACTATGTTTAATAGATTTTCTCTCTCACCGCGTAGAATTTCATTATCTCTCTCTAATTGTCTTATCCTACTGTTTAATAAAGAAATATTTCTATTTAAATCCATAATTCTATTTTCCAATATTTTATTCATAGACTCTAAATTAGCTGTGTAATTACTTAATTCATCAATCTTCATCTTTAAATTTCTAACTTCATCTGTTAACATAATCTGAGTGCTCTCTAGTTCTCTAACCCTATTCTTCAAAGAAATTATTTCTCTATCTCTTTCGTTTATTTCATTAGTATAGTATATTAGTGTTAACGAGTATACCGTTATAAAACCGATAATCAGTAAAACAAGTATTACTTTATAGAATCTAGCTAAAACAATAGACAATAGTCTTCCACCAATATAGTATTAGTTTTCGAGAATAATATTCTTTTAAATAGAAACTTATTGTTTCAATCAAATTGATTTGAATCAAGAACTTTTCTTGGAAAACAGGATTAGTGTAAATAAAGTTGAAATAAAGATAACGATGGTTAATACTATTAAAAATGGATTTACAACTAATTTATTAAACCAATTTCTAATAACATCATTATTTTGACTAGTAGTTGTTAAAGTCGTCGCATAGTTTAACACAACGTATAGTGTCCATGAATAAGGGTTGAATTCATTGTCGTGAAAATCCATTATTTCAGCATATCCGTTGTCTAGAAGCCATTTATTTACATTCAACCAGTGTGTACTATTGTATTTAACAAATACTACTGCAATATATCTACCATACCGATCCGTTGGTTCTCCATAATCATCTATATTTAAACAACTACTCCAACCATATTGATTCAATAGATTAATAAGAGCTTCTTTCGCTAAAACACCTTCATGAGTATCTAATTCAGGTGCATTAATGTCTGCGAAACGTATTTTCAATACTCTATTATGTAGATATACGTATTTAGAACTATAAACTTCTCTAACTCGTAGTTCAACGGTATCTCCATCGATAACTCTAATTATTTCACCATATACTTCGCAGTAATCTATCGACGAATTATTGCTTCGAATAGTATTTAGATTAAATATAGTTATTAGAAATAAAAGGATTAGTATTGTTTTAAAAGAACTATTTATTTTAGAAACCACCGATCTCCTCCATTTCCTCTAGTTTTTCTTCAGCTTCTTTTTCTTTCTCTAATTCCTTCAATTTCCTACTATACAGTATTCTATCTACAGCACCAGCGGTAAATATCGCTATAGAGGGTGATATTAGTATAATTAACGTCAATGAATCAGATAGTGGTATTGGTTTAGGTGTATTTGGCGATAACAATGGAGTGAATCTATTAATATTCCATACAGCTAAACCTATCATTAGAAACGATGCTGCGAAATTCATTAATCCATATATTCTTGGTCCAAGCATTAATCCAGGTATTCTCTTCTTAGTTAAAGGTGGTAGTAGTACTGAACCCATGAATCCAAGCTGGTCTTCTATAACATGCATCCAATAGCCTAGCATACAAGCAATTGTTAACTCGAAGTAATTTACATAATTGATCAGCTTTAGTATTAGTAATAAAGGTAGTGCTATCAAAAACCCCGCTGTGAAACTATGTGAAAAACCGCGATGCCACGGTATGAATACTTCTTCGACAATACTCTCGTTTCCATTAATTCTCTTCTCGAACCCTATTTCAGGACCCGAGAAAGCATCTATAACTGTCGGTCTTGGATATACTTTTCTAAACGGATACTTTGTTTTCGCTTCACCGATTCTCCTATATTCGGGTGTATCGGTTCCTTCAAAAGGCAAACCTCCTGTTGAAACAAGTGGACCCATGTATACTCTAATAACTCTATTTCTACTATCGTAGTGTATTAGAAAACGTCTATATACGTCTGCTTTCATCCTAATATTATATATCTTAACTGTAATCAATCTATTTGTTTCATAAGCAGTATCTATAGCTTTAGCTATTAAATTAGCAATATATTGTGGATGAGGAGCATCTGCAACATTCCAGTACGCTCTACCTTGTTCATCGTAATCTAGATAACCAGGTATTCTAATTCTCAAACCAGGTTTTATCTCACTATATATTTTAACAAATCTATTGTAATCTTCATTTACAGCGATCACGTCTATAGAACCTGTTTCATCTTTCAAAGTAAACTCTATTCTACCGTTTACATGTTCTTTAATCGAAACAACTGTTCCTTCGATGTAATATAGTTTCCATCTCTCGTTTTGATTCAAATCTTTTATCATAATTCTCCTCGGAGATACTTTAGTAACAGGATCCTGAGGAGAAGGGTCGATAACTATATCTCTCTTCCATAGAAATCTCTTGAATTTAAAATCGAGGAAATCTGGTAGGTATCCATATAAACCTGATATAACTGGCAGAGGGTTTCCCATCGATAAATCAGCTAATAGATTTGGGAAGAATGTTGACATCACTAATCCTGAGAGATAATGCGTCCACCCTCTCATACACTACCACCTAATACCTAGTATTGGGAGAACGTAGTTTAACGTACCAGTCATGCTTAACAATACTGGTAGGATTAAAGCTCCTAGACAATAGCTCAATCTAGTGTTGAAAACTAATGCTGTAAATCCTACAGCTGTTGCAACAAGCATCAACGGTATACCCCATAATCCAGCGACTAAGTAAGTTAATATGAATAGAAATACGGCTACAGCTATGGATAAGTGTATATAGTTTACACGACTCAATAGTTTAGATACTAGTCTAGACATGAACAATGTTACTATGAAAGATAATGCACCGATAAATACTAGTACGAATATAGCATAGTAGTATTCAGTCCAAGTTTTCGGACTGTATAGACCGCTAACAAGCCAAGCAACAGCACCACGCGTTATCCTAGAAACAGGGTTGAATAACAATAATAATGCACCAACATAGTATATAGTCCTAGCAGCACCTTGACTTATAATAAAAGTATCATCACCTCTAGTACTAGCCATATGTCCACCTATTAAAGCACCCATACCACCAGTTACTACTGGGAAGAATGCTGCAATCCCTCCACCTATAATACCCGACCCGGCTCCAGCTAAAATAGCGTTAACATGTGTTTCTACAACATCATCAGTAATTTGTTTCGGTATAATTACTCTACTCAATAAGTTTCTTAAAATCCAAGATAAGCCGAAGAAACCTATGAATAAAGGTGTTAATCTAGCGAAAGCTCTTTCAACCGGTATTAAACTACTATAGTTTACATATAATCCTAATATCCCTGAAGCGAAGAAAACGATTACACCTCCAATAATCTGTCTCCAAGCTAGAAATAGTCTCTTACCTCCTGTTTCACCACGTTCTCCTTCTTTAGGCCATTCGCTTAGAAATAGAAATAATACTATTCCAATAAGTATCCATAAATAGTATGGACTAAATAAATTATATACAATTGGCATAACTATAGTTGCTATTGTTAAACTAAAAATAGCTAGAAATATAATAGCTGTTAAAGCACCTATTAAATAGAGTAAAACAGCTCTATGTCCATAACCCATTAATAGATAGCGTTGTGTAGGAAATAGCATTAACATCATAGAATCATCGGCAACACTCAAATATACTGTTGAAATACTACTCATGAAAGAGAAAGCAATAACAGCACCTAGTGCGAAATATGGAACATAGTATTCATTACCAACGAATAAACCTGGATATACAAGAGTTATTAAAACCATTATATTAACTATGTGAAAACCAGGCATCCAAGACAGTATTAATCCGAGAGCAGATCCCATTAAACTCCATATAATGACATCTAAAGGATTAATAGGTATCACGGTTAATCACCATATACTTATCTACTTAAAACCTTCGCTACTATATACAACGATCTCTTCAGTACCCTGGTAAATGTCTCTATAGCCAGCAATACTTATAACACTACCTGGAGAAGGTAGATCCCTGCCTAGTTCGTTAACAACAGAACGAGGTATGTAAATAACTATTTTATCACCATTATCGTCAACTACTTCTATACTCCAATTATTGTTACCAACTATACGTGCACTAGTAACTTTAACATTTACTAAAGCAACTATTGTTCCATGTGGTTGTCTAAGTGCTTCAGATATCGTATACTTTGGTGTTTCAACTCTTTCAACTACTTCAACATTGTTTGCTGCTATTAGATTACTTGATACAACAGTACCGTTTATTCTCAATTTCGTGCCGGGACCGGCGAACCATGGATTAATAACAATAACTTTATCACGACTCATAGTAGCATTTACAGTAACGTTGTTTTCTCTTATTGAAACATAGTATATTCCCGATATGTATCTAATAGAGACAAGTTCTCCGACAACTGATACGTATTCATTTACATGATTACCGATCTCTTGTAAACTAATAGGTTTATACTCGGGTTCTTTAAGTATTTTCAAACCATTCTCCGAGTAAATAACGATCTGTTGTGTATTACCATACACATCTCTATAACCAGCTAAAGCAATAATCGACCCTACTGGTGGTATTCTAGACATTCCTCCTGCTACAGAGCTTGGTATGAAAATAGTTATACTATTTCTATCATCACTAACTACTATATTCCAGTTACCGCTACTAGACTGTGTTGATACTACTTTAACATTCCATAGTATGATTATTGTTCCATATGTTTGAACCAAGGCTTCTCCTACGTTAGTAGTATTTAACGGTGGTTTGGTTTCTAATACTTCAATGTATTCTATATTCAACTGAGTATTGCTGACAACTATGCCTGTTAATCTAATTTTTGAACCTATACCCACTATCCATGGATCTATAGCTGATTTAACAATAGCTCTACTAGCATATCCTGAAACAGAAACTCCTTTATCAAATATTGAAACAACATATCTATACGTAGTTGAATCATATGATAATTTATAGAATAATCCACTAACACTAACTCTTTCATTCAAGTAATTGCCAAGTTCATTTATACTTATTTCAGGAGCTTCTGGTTTAACCCCTATTTCAACGTCTTCATATCTAACAACAACTATTTCAGGAGATGTACTAGTGTAATAGTATACTGGTCCACATATTTTCATCATTGAACCTACTGTATTCAATGCGTTCCACTTGACTCCATAGTCTTCTCTCCCTTTAAATCTATAGTTGAAAGTTCTCGGCACTAGAATCGTTACAGTATCCTCTGCTGTTGTTAAATCAATTAATAGACCAGCACTAACGTTTCTAGCATTACTTACTACTCCTCTTACACAGACATAACTATATTCATCTATATCAGCTAAACTATATGTTTCAACAGGATTCCTCCAAGACCTCGTTACATTGATTACGTGATTAACATCTTGTAGAATACCGTATGTAAAGTCTTCTCTAACACGTATTTGAATCAGCAATCTAACGATATCGCCGAAATCAACGTAATTATCACTATTTATTAGTTGAGATGCAACGGGATCGTATACAAATACTTGAAATACTTCACCCCCTTCTTCGTCGACAATATATATTGTTAAACGAATTCTACCACCAGTCTGTAGATCTAGTCTAACAGGCTGGACAATTTTACCCTCAATCATAACGGTAGCATAGTTTAAATAGAAGTTTCCAACAATATCTCTAATTTTATAAACAGGAGCTGGTTGAGTTGTTGAAGCAAAATATATTCCTATCAAACCTATAAAAACCAGTGATAAAGCAAGTATTTTGAAGAAATCAGCACTATACTTTCTTCGAGGAGTTATCTCGGGGTAGTATAAGTATCTTTCAATTTCAGTAGACATTTACGAACACCTCTTGCTTAATCAGTAATAAGTAATTTTGTATTTATTACTATTTAAAACATGGTATAAATAATTTAGTTATGGGAATCCGAGTTTTTACAATATTGTAAACAGTTTTTAAACAAAATTAATAATATTGTTACTAAATATTTTAAAGAGGACTAAACGGGTAATTCTAAACCTAGGTGTTGTAATAATTTGAGCATTAATGATGAATCAGTATACGAGGTAATAGCTTCTCTACCTATTGATTACAGTAGAGTTGAAGCTTTACGTGATATTACATTTGAGGCACAACTGCTTTTAAAAAGTAAATTTGTTAAAAAAATAACGTGTAGATTCGATGATTTCAAAAAATTAATAGATTTGATCGGTGATAAAAACTCGCTTTTGATAACAGAGATTTCAGATAATAGATTCATCATATATATTGAGAAAGGATTGATCGTATCAACTGCTATGAGTAATCCAGTGAAGGGTGAGAGAATTGTTGGTTTAAAACCATTAGCTACTTTAATAACAATTTCTAAAGAACAACCATTGGTTTTTAAAGTATTTGAAATAATTGAGAAAAAAGAAGACATAACGCTTGAAACACCTGTTAAACAAGTGACTAGTTTAGTTGAAAACAAGATCAGTGCATCTGTTAAACCAATTGTTCGAGAAGAGAGTTCTGTTAAGCCTGTGGAAGAAAAGCCTTTAATAATTGTTTTTGCAGAAAGGATAAGGGAATTTATGAATAAAGCAGAGAAGATAATAGCTGAATTAGTATCGGTACATGGTTGTAAACTAGTTGATTATAAAATGAGTATCTCGAGAGAAACAATTACATTGAATATTATTTTGAAAAAGAAGAGTATGTGGACGAAATGTAGAGTGGATGAATTGAAAAATTCGTTAAAGAATGACTTAGAGTTAATACTCACAATGCTCGATATTAATTTACCTATAGATATACGCGTTGAATTTAGAGAATAGTTTAAAACACTGTTTAATAATTCTCCACAATTGAAATTATTTATAAAATAGTGTTTTAATGGATAAGGTGTTTGTATGAAATACGTGATTGTAGCTCATACTGATATAGATGGAGTTTCAGCTTCAGCTCTCTATGATTATTTTCAAAACAATAATTATGATAAAGTCATATATGTAGAACCATATCATTTAAATAAATTAGCAAATACGATTTTAAATTTGAAAAATATTGATAAAATAGTATTCACAGATCTAGGTTTAAATGATAACGTATTCAATATTTTTAAAAACACATTAGCTCACTTAAAGAATAGAAATATAGAAATAGAATGGTATGATCACCATGTGTGGAACGATGAATGGATTACTGAATTTAATAATATTGGTGTTAAATTATTTATAGATAGATCAACTTGTGCTGTAGGTGTTGTAGCTAAATACGCTCCCCGAGTTAGGGAAAGTATTGATGATAATTTTGTAAACGAGCTTGTAAACGGTGTTTGTTCAGCAGATCTCTTTAGATTTGATCATAAACTTGGTCCATGGTTTTATAGATTAGTTAGGAGAAGAAGCGGAGATGATTGGAGAAAATATGTTTTCGAGAAAATATCTAATGGAGTAATCTGGTGTAGCGAATTCACCGATAAAGTTATTGAATTATTTGATAAAGAGATTAATGAGTATAACAACATTGAGTATAATATTGAATTAATTGATGTAAATGGTTTGAAAATAGGTTTTATTCTAAACAATGAGTATATTGAAAGTAGTCTTCTAGCATCCTATGTTTTATCTAAATACTCATTAGACGTAGCAATAGTAGCTTCTATTGATGGTAAATTAAGTATCCGTAGTAGAAAATATAATGTAAGAAATCTAGCTTATAAACTAGGTGGTGGTGGTCATATTAAAGCATCTGGAGCTAAAGTAAAAATACCGATTGGAATTAGGATAAAGGGTTTGGTTAATAAACAAACTGTTTTAAAACATATTTCTAAAATAGTATCTAATGCTATCTACGAGCTCGGAGGATTGGATAGAATAGAATAATAATTGTTAAAACAATAGCAATCACTATGAGCATAGTAGTGTATATTAAACCTGGTTTTTCAATAATATTTCTATGTTTATTTTCTAATTCAATTTTAAGATTATTTAAATCAATTGTTCTACATATATCGATCGCTTCATACTTATTATTGTTTAAAACTATGTGGAAGCTTTTCGTAAACAATTTTATACAACCATGTATCTCGGTTAAATCATAGATATTTTTAATAACTGATTTTATTTTATCTTCATTACTTAAACCAAATCCAAAACCATTAATCGATAAAAATGCTTCAACAATATTGTTTTCAACAATAACTCTCCATTTGATTGAATCAATACTGACAAAATTTTTGAAACCGATAACGATATCTTTAGAATAATTTCCGGGTATATTCAATGGAAAAACATATTTATCTTCACGTGTGATGAAATCTATTCTAACTCCGGTTATCAAGCATTCTCGTTTAAGATAATTGTCTTCAAACCAATTTCTTTCTCTCAATGATAAGAGATCGGGTTGTAGTAGTATTAATGTATTTAAATCGTGAGGTATGCAGAGTATTTTATTTACATACTTATTTGTTAAAATCGTTGAATTTAAGTATAAATTCTTTATTTCAATCTTCATCCAAATGTATTCAATTCTCTCTATGTAATCGATAATTATTTCACTAGGTTTCGACAATAGAAGTATGTTAAGCATTGTTATATTTATCTCTAATATTCTGACCCTATTTGTAGTATTGATTAATAGAGTAAATCTATCTATATCTATACTACTCTCCGTCTCTTCAGCAGTATATTCAACTTTTTGAACAGTGTTTTCATTTCTCGTTATAAAGATTAAACTATAGTTTCCAATAATACTCCTACCAGTTTTAATAATCAAAAATGTTTCATCATATTTTTCGAATTCCAACTGAGTTGTATTTGATCTATATTTAACACTATACTGTAGTATGTAATCGTCATAGCTTCCATATTGTTCAAAATAATAATCACTGTTGATTACATCAATATATGTAATATTTAATGAATAACTACCATCACTAAGAATTGTAGCGTAATTATCTCTAACACTATTTTCAACTATAATTTGAGATAGAAGTATTGAAAAAGCTATCAGTATTACAAATAGGTATTTTAAATTAAACATATTGTTCACTAACAAATTTTCGGTAGTAGATATATCACTCCATCTCTTGCTTCAACTCTGAAAACACGATTTTCTACATAATATTTAGCAACAAGTGCTGATATTAAAGCATCGTATTCATCACGACCAAGAGTTTTATTCAAAACAATACCATGTATCTTAAGTAATTCATCTATATCTCTACATCTACTTGATTTCAAAGCACTATAAGGATGTGTTTCAATAACTACAATATCGTTTTTCTCAAAAACCTGTTTAAACCTAATACTTCTCTCAACTAGTTTTCTCATACTATTCCAACCCGGTGGAAGTACTCTATAATTTAGTTTTTTCATCAATAAATCAACTTCTCTATATATTTCAGCATGCGATAATGGTGAATCTATAGCTATTACAATTGGTTTATACGTTAAAACAACGTTAACAATATCTGAGTCATACTTTAATCTATTAATGAACAATATTTGATTATCGTTAATAATAGCTAAACCAGAATATCTCTTCTCAGATCCTGATGGGTCGAGACCAGCTACTCTTACCATTTAACTTTCTCTCCTAAAACATAATCTATATTCAAACAGTATTCTCTAATAACTCTATCAACTCTACCCATCCATTCATATATTTCAACCGATTTATCAGGATAATAAACTGTATATAGTTTTTCCAATAAATCCATGTATTTTTTAACAACTCTAAGTTTATTGAGAAACGATGGTTTCTGAACTAATTTAATTAATCTAGCTATTCTAAACACTAGTTCTCTACTTAATAAACCGTGATGACCAATATCGTAGATCGATCTCTCATCAACTATTTTATTTCTAATAATCCATTCAAAATCACTATTATTAAGCTTCTGTAGAAACATTCTGAGAATATCTAAACTAGCTTGTTTACCTCCATAAACACTCATATACTCTTTATTAATATTCCACAAACTTTCTTCATTAACTACACCGGATTCAAGCGTTTCAACGATGTTTTTCGCAACAATATCAGATGCTCTAAGTGATGAACCAATACCACCTCCGTGAATAGGATTCACTGTATAAGCTGCATCTCCAACTATAGCTATGTTTCTCCAAACTAGTGTTGGAAGCGGTCTACGTGTAGGTACTAATCCACCTCCTCTACTCAATACTCTACCTTTGAATCTATGACGTAGATGTTTTTCGAACAATATTCTTGGATTAACGTTTTCAATACTCCATAGTACACCTAATCCAGTATTAACAATGGTTCCATCTCTATTTTTAGGAAAAATCCACCAGTATCCACCTGGAGCTATTTCAGTATTTAAATAAATATATGCGTATCTCGTATCTAGTTCAATCGGTTTATCTAATTCAATAACCTCTCTATACGTTATGTTAAAATCACTTGTCAACGGTTTTTCGGAAACAGGCCATTCATCAGGCAGCTTTGTTCTCAGAGACGGCTTAGCACCTGAAGCGTCTATGAAGAATTTTGATTCAAATATAACCGGTTTCAAAGAACCTGATTCACGTGCTTCAACTGACTCAATATAGTTGTTTTTAATAAATACTCTCGTAAACCAGTGTTTATCATATAGTTCAACATTATGGTCGATCGCTTTTTTCAACAACCATTGTCCAAAACCTATTCTATTAATACTAACTCCTTTACCATGTGTAGTGATACAGTTTTCACCACTCGGTTCACATACTGATACTCCATCGTAGTAATTGTCTATTATATTGGATGGAGGCTCTATACCGAGGTATTCGAAATGATGTATTCCTATAGCATCACCACATGCTTTATCACCTATTCTCTCACGAGGCTTACTCTCAATGAGAGCTACTCTGAATCCTTTTTCCGCTATTTTATAAGCAACATATAGTCCAGCGACTCCTGCGCCAATAACGGTAACATCGTATTTAACCAAAATACTAATCAACTCCACTATGGAAGTATTTTTAAAATCATACCTTCAACTATTACTGGAGGATGGTTTGAAGCTATACTTACTGCTTCTTCTAATCTACTGCTACTATTACTATAAATAGTTATCAACGGATCACCCTTATTCACTCTATAACCGACTTTAGCGTGTAATCTAACACCAGCACCTTTATCGAAAGGTGCTCCAGCAGCTCTAGCTATCATCAGTACAGATGCGTTATCAATATGTGTAACAGCTCCTTCTAGAGGTGAATAAATTGTGAAACTATGTTTACCGATAGCTATGTCTTCTGGTTTAATATTGGGATCTCCGCCCTGAGCTTCAATTATTTGTTTAAACTTCTCATACGTCCTCCCGCTGGTGAATATTTCTCTAGCTAAAATATATCCTTCACCGAGACCTGTTTTACCACTCAATTCTAAAACCAAACCTGCTATATGTAATGCTTTATCTATCAAACTCCTTCTTCCAGTTCTATCGATCATTGATTTAAGTGCTTCATAAGCTTCAAGAGCTGGACCAATAGTTTCTCCAATAGGTTGACCACCGTAAGTAACCGTTACTTTTATATTAATACCTAATCTACCTGCTTGTCTAATGAATAAACCAGCTAGTTCATCAGCTTCATTAATAGTTTCGACTTTAATCTTCTTACCAACTGGAATGTCTATCACCAGATTATCAACACTCATCGCTACTTTTTTAGCTAAAATACTAGCTACCATTTGATGCTTAGGATCTATTCCAAGCTTTCTCTCGACATTAACGAATATATCATCAGCTGGAGCTAGATTTAACTTACCTCCCCATACTAAAGCTGCTCTAACTTTTCTAGCTATTTCTTTCAACTCTTCTGCTGTAAAACAGACGTTAGCGAGAACCTCCATGATATCTGCAGTACCTGCAGCTGAAGTTATAGCTCTACTACTTGTTTTCGGAATAAGTAATCCAGCTGCAGCTATTGTAGGAACAGATATTAAAGCAACTTTACCGTTTCCAGGAACTCCTCCAATACTATGTATATCGTAGACTCTTTCTTCGAAACTAATTTTACTCCCCGTTTCAACCATAGCTACTATGAGATTATACAATTCGTCTTCACTCAACTCGTAGAACATTTGACTCACTAGAAAAGTCGCTATCTCAGCTTCGCTCAGAGAGCCTTCTACAACATCTTTAACAAATCTATATGTTTCATCTTGTGTAAGCCTTTCTCCACGTATTCTCTTATGTAAAGTTATTAAACTAGAGATAACCGGTAATGGTTTAATACCTAATTCATCGACTTTAGATAGTTTAAGTAAATAAGCTACATCCGGTGAAACGAGGATCTTTCCACGTTCAACAACTGTTTTAGTTAAAGCAACCGTTGCCGATATACTACGGTCTCCTTTAATCAACTTAACTCTAGAATTAGAGTTTAAACCCAGCTCTCTAGCATCGTTTTCATTCATAATAACAGTTAATCTACCGAAATCAATATCAATAGTTTCAACAGTAAAATATCTTGATTCAACATTTCTATTCAAATTCAACACCATGGTCGCTTTAAGCTGAATTTGGCGAATAGGTATATTTACAACAATGTTCTATAAATATTTTTCTACTAACTTGTCTCACTTCTATACTCTTTCAATTCTTTAAACAACTCGCTCCCTCTAAACACGATTGCTGCAATATGTTTTTTCAAACCAGTTGATCTATAGAATAAATCCTCTATTCTAGCATAGAATCTACTTTTCCAAGGAACATGTACATAGATTTTATTTGGATAAATAGGGTAGTATATTTCTCTCCTAGGATCTCCTATACGAATAGCTGAGAATACGATCCAAGTATGAGGAACAACACCTGTTTCAACAACTACGTCTCTAGGTAAGTATATTCTCTTATCATCTATAATACAAGTCAGCTTCCTATTAATTGATCTAATCTTTTCTCGACCAACATCTCCTTCATACACTTCCAGTAACTGTCCTTCTAAATACTTCATTTCTTGTTTAAAAAAACGTCTTAGTAAACCACTATGTTCAATACTATATCTCTCAGACAAATAATCAACAATTAGTAGGGGCATAACACCTACCCACCAATTGCTTTACGAATATCATTACTAATTGATTCGATTAAATCGTCGATACTTGAATACTCTTCAATCAATTTATAGAAAACGATTACATTAGGTTTTTTAGATAAATGAGTATACAGTTTCTTATCGCATGTAAACACTATAACTCTATAGTTCTGAGCAACAAGTTCTTCTACGAAACTACATACATCTAAACTAGATTCAACATAAACGTAGTTGATATTATTCTTCTTCTCAACACCGCTTCCACCTGTTTTCATAAGATACATATCCAGATCTCTGTATAATTCAGCGAGTTTACCTATATGTTCATCTGTAAAACACCGATCTAGTACAGCAACGTTTCTCGAAACAATAGTTTTCCTGGGAACAACAGGTGCTTCAACGGGTTCAATACTAGTTGATAAAACTATTTCTCTAAGACTATGCGCTTCCTCCTCGTTTATTTTCGCTACAAGTTCAACTCTATAAATCTCACCACCACCTATTTCAACAATAGCTTCAATAGCTTCGTTTAAATTATTGTAAAAACCTATAATTCTATTGTTGTTCACAACAATGTATTTAACCATAGTTTACACCATTAACTACTTAGATAATTAATAGTATTAGTAATAAATAGATAACTATCTATACGTGAACAATCGGGTGTTTAGAGCTGAAACAATACTTTTTAATATATTCGGAGAAAGGAATTATATTGTCTTATAAACCATTACTAATAACTGAATCAATAATCGTTGATCGAGATAGTGTTTACATCACGGGTTCGCTGAAAAACCTTGAAAGAATTAGTGACGAATTAAACGCTAAATTTATTTATCTCAAAGACCCTGTTTTACCGGGTTTCATCGATACACATTTACATATCGATTCACTAGGCTTTGAACTAGAATCTATTGATTTAACTGATGTTAAAAATAGAGACCAGCTTTTAAAAATTATTGAAGATTTGAAACCTAATGTAGGTGAATGGATTGTATGTGGAAGAGTTGATCACCTTCAATTTCCTGATCAAAGAATGCCGACGCGTAGTGAACTAGATTCTGTTATGAGTAAACATCCTGTATTAATAATACATAGATCTGGACATATGGGTGTATTGAATACTAAAGGTTTAGAAATAGCTTTGAAATGGATTAGAGATAGACAATATATTGATTACGATAAAGGATGGATTTATGAAACACCTCTATGGATTGTTCGTGGAAAGATTTTTGAAAACATTGATTTAAACCATAGGTCAAGAATTATGATTAAAACAGATGATTATTTGAGAAAACATGGAATTACCGCAGTAGGTGTAGCTGGTTGTTCGGAGAAATGTTTAGAAACACTCGTCAATATAGATAGTTATTTGAAAACAAGAGTTTACGTCTACCTTTATGTTGAAAACAATGTTGATAAATTAATTGAAAAAATAGTATTCGTTAATTCTCGTTTAAGAAGAGTCAAGATTAATGGTTTTAAAATAATACTAGATGGAGCTCTTGGTCCACGTACAGCATATTTATCTAGCGATTACAACGATCAGCCTGGTAATAGAGGCATACTTCTCTATAATCGTGATTTGCTTGAGAAAATAATTGAAAAAGTGAATAATTATAGTTTACAAACAGCAATCCATGCTATTGGAGATGCTTCTCTAGATATAGTTCTTGAAGTATATAGGAAATACTCTGATCGAACATTTTTAATGCGTAATAGAATTGAACATGCATCTCTAGTAAGAGATGATCAGATGGAGTTAATTAAATCTATTAAACCAATCGTAGTTGTTCAACCACATTTTATCATAACTGATAAATGGGTTTTAGATAGAATTGGATATGAGAGATTGAATTGGCTATATCGTTACCGTAGTTTATTCGAATCAACTATTACTAGTTTCTCAACAGATAGTCCCGTTGAACCAGTTAATCCTTGGAGAACAATATATGCTGCTATAACACGTGGTGAAGAATACGGTTTAATACATGGTAAACTCACTTCATCTGAGAAAATGAATCTCATAGACTCGCTTCACGCTTATACTAGAAACTCAGCGATAGCTTTGAGAGACGATAGACTCGGTTGTTTATACCCCGGTTGTTATCCAGATATGATAACCGTTAGCAGGAATCCACTTGAAATAACTGATCCATCCGAATTATTAGAGATAGAGTCTAAACCTGTTGATCTCGATTAGTTAATAAAACAGATTTGATAAAAAAATTAATTGGGATTGTTAAATGAGTGTATTTAAACCACGTAAATATATCGATAGAAAGGAACTTATTGAAAATGCTTTAAAAGACCTAGATCCATCTATTAGAGAGAAAGCTAGAAAAATACTTGAGCAACTAGATGAAAGCGTGTTAACCGATAGAGATAGAATTAAGAGTATTTTGAAGAAACACGGTCTTATCAACCAATAGTGATTTCAATTATTTCACCACCTTGTTTCTTAACAATTTCTCTAATTCTTCTATCAATAATTGACACCATCTCTCTTAATCTATCACTACTCAATGCTTCACTATATAATCTAATCTTCGGTTCAGTACCGCTTTTCCTAACGAGTATCCATGAGTAATCGCTATATTCATATCTATAGCCATCTATATCAATTACATTAACTGGTTCGCCTAGTATACTTTTTAAATCCTCAACGATTTCATTATAGACAATCTCTCTCAAACTATCTGGTTTAAAAGAATAACTACGTCTATCCCATGGATATTCTCTAATACCAATATCCTCTAGTATTTTAACGAAAGGCTTTCCTCTAGAAACTATTTCACGTGTAATCAACCCTACTTGTAGTAATCCATCAACCCACGGCCCCCACTGTGGATCTATTAGTTTCCATGGTTCAGCAGCTATGATAATGTTCTCGGAACCGGTTTCTTTAATTCTCTCATGTATTTTACCTAAAACATATCTCTCTACAGTTCCATTCATTTTCTCAACAATATCGTCAACAACTCTACCAGTATCTATTGATACAACTACTCTACCCTTTCTATTGCTTAATGCTAAGTATGCGTAGAAAGCTATTATACAATCTTGTTTTACAAATCCTCTAACAGGATCTAGTACAGCTACTCGATCAGCATCTCCATCATGTGCTAATATAACTGCTGGTTTAACCTCCCTGTATAGATTCATGTAGTTTTCTAAAACATCTTTACGAGGCTCTGGTTTTCTAATTGGGAAAAACCCTGAGGGGTAAGCATTTATAGTTAATGGTTTACCACCAAGTATTCTAATCAATTCTGGTGATAGTTTATATGCAGCACCATTAGCTATATCGATAACAATAATTGGATTCCATTGTTTTTTGAAATCGCCAATGTATTCAACCAAGTCGTTGAGATACTCATATATAACGTGTTCTCTACCGAGAAATAATTTACCAACACAGTTCCATTCAACAGGTTCTACTCCTTTCTCTACTCTCTCTTCAACTATTTTCTCAAGTGCTCGCGTAAACTCGTATCCTTCGGGATCATATAGTTTAAAACCATTATACTCGGGAGGATTATGACTAGCTGTTACAGATACACCTATAGCTCTATATTTTCTAGCAGAATACCCCGCTACAGGTGTTGGAGCTAATCCGATAATATTAACATCTACTCCCCCCGAGAGTAATCCAGCTGATAAACCGAGTGTTAGTATTTCACTAGTTGTCCTAGTATCGTAAACAATATATGATTCTCTAGATAACTTTAGAGATGAAACAGCTAAACCAATCTTATAAGCTAGAATCGAATCTAGTTCAAGACCGTATTTTAATCTTATACCAGCTGTTCCAAATAAATTCAATGAAAACACCGTTCACTACATATCATAGTTTTCTAAATATATATTTATGAATACTGTATAATTAGTTAGATAAAGTGTAGTTTATTATAAAGTGATCTGGTTTGAAACAGTATTTTCTACCACCGGTTCTTGAATCTAATGCTAAGAAAGGGTATTTAGTTCCTAGCGAGGAAGTTATTTTAGCAACTATTGTTACATACTGTGTTAAACTAGTTAGATTCCGAGGAGTATTGTTTAGAAAACCAGTTGAGAAATTAGAGAGTTTTATGAACATCTACTATCCTATTGATGTTAAATGTATTAATTCAAAATGTATGGCTTTAGATCCTGTTAGAAATAAATTAATATTAGATCACGGTATTATAGGTTCAATAGCTTTTATGCTTCAACATCCTTCACCCAAACCTTTGATCGAGCCATATATTTCATTAAATGCACCTGATTCTACATATAGTTTAGATATGTTTATTGAAGAATACTCTATACCATTTTTAAAAACAGGTAGTGGTAGATACTATGTAGGATTTAATACTTTTCTAATAAGAAACCATGGGAAACATAGAGTTGTTATCGAACCTCCAATATACTATATGGCAGAATATCCTTTCACTAAAGAAACTATTAGAGTGTATAATCCACTTAGAAAACTCATTGAATTAAAATCCATCGGTGAAAGAGACTTGATGGATAAGTTATTAGAATACAGAGTGTTTTTAACAAACCCATATATCAAGAAGAAAATTGAAAATGGATTAAAAACTCTGTTCGATAAAAAAGTAATTACTGCTGGAGATAGTTTACTAGCCATATCGATCATTAATTAAACACAATACGAATATTCACTAAGAGAACGTTTTTAAAACATAGAGGAGTCGAGTTTTCTAATACAACTCGCTGTACTTAACAAATACTTAACTAGAAAATATTGCGCCCAAATTGAGAAATTAAAGAAAATCATGGAAGCGTTTCGTGATGAACAAGAAATGCTTATAAACACTAGGTTCACGAGTTTTAAATTATTTAATCACTCAGCGGCATTGAAAAGCGATAAACCAATATACATAGTCGCTGATGACTCAATTAATTTCATAAAAACTCTGCATGGAAATAGGGGAAGAACATATAAATCGTACAGTACGAAATCTTAGGGAATTATTGAAACAGCTAAATCCGATGAAGACGTTAATCTACTGCTCAGTAACGTTGAACATGTATATGTCGAGCTTAAAAGCTTAACACCATGAGCTATTCGAATAGTTGAATATTCATATGAACAACACGGTACTGTATTTGGCATAGACGAATATGCATTAGTATTCAATACATCCCAAGGAAAGAAAACGTTGCCGATCAATACGAGGTTCGATTTATATATTGACCTTATTAGAAAGGAATTCGAATTAATCGATGAAAAAACTGTTAGAATTGTTCTCGATAATGGGGAAGAGAAGTTCTATTATGTTTTTGTTTTCAAAGACGGTTTTAACGTGGTATATGAGATAGGTAGTTATAATTTTTCTAGTTTTCTATTGAAATAATCGACTATTCCTTCTAATGCAAGAACAACGTTCATTACGAAATCGGTGTATCTATAGTTTTCCATATCGATTGCTATGCAACAGTATCTCATACATATCTCATCGAGTTCTACAACAACCTCATATACTTTATTGGACCTCCAAACATTACTGTTGCATAATTTACTCTAAACATACCGTAGGAGTTCTCGATAATTCTAGATGTATATTTCAGAATTTTCGATAAAACCTTAATATTCTCCTTCTCCTCATCACTAAATTCATCTCTATTACTCATCAATATCCTATGAATAATGTATGATGTTTCAACCAAAAACATCTCTATCATAATCATTAATTGGATGTTCAGGGAAAGCTAGAATACCTCTCATTTCCATAATTTTCATATTCAATAATTTAATGAGATGAGAGTTGTAATCGTTCATCACACATTTTCACCACAGTTTCCTCGATGAGATTATCGAGAACGTAGTTAATGATACGCATCGCTGTCTCAAACGATTTCTCCATGCCGAGTTTTGTATCGAAATCTCTGAGTGCATGAACCATTTTTACAAAATTCATGAATTCTCTGTCGATATCTATGAAAACAAGTTTCACACTCGATACGCCATCGCTGTATTTAACGAATAGCACAGGACATGCTTTTCTCTTAAGAAGATTATTTAGAAAAATAATGTGTTGTTCATACGATGGGTCAATAAACATTCTGAAAGATGCTTTCTTATCTCCACATATGATGATTACGAGGGAAGCAACGGAACCCGCAGGCGTGCTTAGAGCATAGTATTATGCGAGAACTTTTTCTCGACATCATCGGGGCCATAATCTGAAACACAAATAATTGCTGAACCATTATACTCGGATGTCATAATATTATCTATACTGAAACACCCCGAGCCATATGTTTTATAGAAATTTTCAACTATATTCCTAATTGATTTAATGATGGACGTGAACATCACCACACTTAAAAACAGTACCAATCATATAGGATTATATAAAAAGCTTTTATTTAAAAACAAATTATTGACAACAAACGTATAGAAACACATATGCATAGATTACACTATTTCTCCATTCCAAATAATATTTTCAAAAACCCTATTGAAAGAACCTTTTTATATTATCCTCTTATTATATAGATATATATATATTGGGTGTTGTGTAGTTTATGTCTGTTCTAGCTCGAACTCGGATTGACAAGTACTATAGGATAACCGTTCTCAGCGATGTTCGTAAACTACTGGAGTTGAAGAAAAACGGTGGAGTCGAATGGGTATTCGAGAATGATTAGTCTACGTTAGGAAAGAAAGGTGAACAAAGTGGTTAAATGTCTCTTCTGTGGCTTCGAGCTCGGTTCAAATGGGTTTAAGAATCTACGAGAATCCTGGAGATTCGGGTTCTACGAGGTTAGAAATACTCGAGTACTCCAGGTGTAAGAACGTGTTTAACCACTACAAGGCACTTCATCGAGAGATAATCACGTGGTTTTTGTATTTAGAGTAGGGGGTGTCGAATATGGTACACGGATACACTAATTCTGACCAGATTAAATCCAGCGCTAGATTAGCTGGGCACGAGAATGTTAGGTTACAGGTGTCTATGGAGCTAATAGATATTCTCAGGAATATTGTAGAGGAGAGGTTTAAGATTAAACGGGATCTTGAGATCGGTCTTCTTCGAAATCTTCTCAAAGACAAAATTTCGGAGAGCATTGTAATTCTGATGCCTCAAGAGGTGTACGTTGGAAGCGAGAAGTATAGAGTTGATGCTGTGTTTGGAGGGATGATAGCGTTTGATTACAAGTCTAGTGAGAGAGAGTTCGATCGGGCTGTAAAGGATGCCGAAAGTAAGTATTTGCCGCGTCTCAAGGAGGTGGAATACTTTGTTGTAACAAACTATGATTCATGGAGGATTTACAGAGTTCAAAGGGATTACGGGATAAAACTTGAGGTAATATACAGAGGTAACAGAAAGGGAGCCGTAAGCATATTGAAGCAAATAATCACAGATAAAGTTGAGAGTCTGAAAATACCTCCACATCCAGCCTCGATAGAGGTGTTGTACACTATAAATGCAGATAAGTTGGTCAAGGAGTTACGCGAGGTTTTCGATAGTGTTAGAGAAAGTGATAAAGTAAAACCTCTTTTCGAAGCATACAAGAAGATCATGAAGCAACTCTATGGTAAGGCTGAATCGGTTAAAGAGAACTTCTACGTAGACCTTTTCGTCAGACACACTCTCATGCATATGATGGTTATGGCTAGCCTCGCATCTTCACTAGAACTAGCGGGTGACCCGATCGATCTTTGTAGCGGTGTTCTACTGGTTTCTAATAATAACAGTCTTGATATAGCACTTCCATACCTCAATTGGTGGAAGATAGCGTATCCGGAGATGAGGGAGGAATATAAGAGCAAGGTAAAGAACATAGCTGAGGAAGTGGTTATGAAAGCTCGTCTCGTCGACTGGAGACTCGGCTCCGGTGAAGATGTCTTCAGAGAGTTGTATGAATTTCTCGTAGAGCCGGAAACCCGTAGAAAAATAGGTGAATACTACACACCGCTGTGGATAGTTGATCTGATTCTAAAAGAATTCAACCTGAAGGGTAAGCTAGTTATGGACCCATTCTGTGGTTCAGAAACGTTTCTGGTAAGAGCATTTTACAAAAAGATTTATGAAGAAAACGAGAAACCAGAGAACGCTTACGAGGAGCTGGTAGGGTTTGACATAAATCCTCTTGCAGTAGCTATCGCGAGAGCTGAGCTGATAATTGCTTTTCGTAGAGTATCGGGAAGAAACCCTCTATCCCCTCCACGTATATATCACACCGACACGTTCGCTGCTTGGTACGGTAGAGGAGCCCTAGAACTTGAAGACCCAGAGTACACCGGGATTATGAACATAGTTAATAATTACTTTGGAGTAAGTAACATTGCATATAAATCTGTGTTCGCTCAGATGAGTCCTCTGCAACTACTAGCCTCTCTCTCAAGAATTGAGCAAATACTTTCACTTGGTATAAAAATTTCCTCACTCAACAACAAGGACTTTGAGAATGAGCTGAGAAACTACCTACTGAAGAATCTGAGAGAGGAAGATCTTCTGGAGCAGGTATTTAAAGATATAGTATGTAAAACTGATTTTGTTCGGAAGTTGAGTGCGTTGATAAAGTAGTATGGTAACGGTGTATGGGCTACAACCATTGTTTCAGTCATCATGCCATCTATGGTTTCAATTATCAAGCCGCATGTGATAGATACTAATCCACCATGGGTTTTGATGACCAAACACCAGTCTACTTACATTGAATCCATCAGGAGAAAAGCCATAGACACTCTAAAAGATGTATTAAAGATTGACGCGAAAAAAGCAGCATCCATCGTTACCGGTTCTGATATAGCTTGCATGTCTCTTTACAAAGCACTCGAGGTAGCACAAGAAGGCGTTGGATTCGTAATGTCAAGAGAACAGTCGTTCTACGCTCGAAGCCCAATGAGATCTGGTATTCTTTTAACTTACGTCGTTATCAAGAAGATCTGTGGAGATAATTATCAAAAGTGTGATGTTAAACTAATAGATGTTGATTACGATGCATTTGGACATGGAAACTACCCTGCAATAGTTGTAGTTAAAAAGAACATGGTGAAGAAATATTCTGGTGAGACATTTGCCGGTTAAGCTATTAAGGATCAGTACGGAAACCGTTACCTCAGAGATTTCAAAGAACAAGAATCTGGAAGAGATAAAAGATTTGCTGAAAGAAGAGGAGCTTAAGTTAAGCTATGATGATTACATTGCCCCAATGATTATATGGACTACCGCGAACACGGAGAGAATAGCAAGAGAACTTAGTGTTCTAAGAGTTGTTCCAAAAGGAGGCTACATAATGGGTTTATTTGGAGGCGAGAAGAAGAAGGGTAAACATAAGTATGCTGGACTTATTGTAAAGCAGTATGATAAGAAGAACGAAGAAGTATCCATTAAACTCTGCAACCTTACCAAGTCATACAATGTACAGATCGATTTAATGGACGAATATGGAGTTGATGTCTACAAAATATACTATAGGGGTCTGGTAAACCCATTCAGTTGCAGAACCTATAATGTCTTGCTCTCGAAGAAAGGTGATGGATATCTAAAAAAGTTCCTGAAAG
>Ga0105162_1000621_pt1 | contig 22489 bp, 26 predicted proteins | sample JNZ201metaG_FD_81532 | JGI IMG/M metagenome (GOLD analysis project Ga0105162, IMG submission 81532) | Hot spring microbial communities from Jinze hot spring, China to study Microbial Dark Matter (Phase II) - JNZ 20120812A | ecosystem: Environmental > Aquatic > Thermal springs > Hot (42-90C) >...
ACCTACGGGTTAGTGAAAGAGCCTGTTCACATCGTCAAGATGAAAAAATTCATGTGAAACTATTTTGTTTCTTGCAGGTCTTCTACGCCTTTTTCGGTGATTTTGAAGTATGCCTCGGCTGTGGGCGGGTGGTATGGGCTGTCGATTATGCGGGCGAGGCGTGTGTTGTTGGCGGCTCTTCTGATGAAGATGCGGTATGTGCTGCTGTGGGCGAGGACGTGGCCTCCGCTGGGTTTGTTGGGGTCGCCGAAGAACTGGTCAGGGTTAGCCTGCACCTGATTAGTCAACACAACCGCGATGTTGTGAACCTGCGCCGTCCGAAGCAGCCTGTGCAACAGGTCGTTCAACCGCTGCTGCCTCTCAGCCAACGTGCCGCGCCCGATAAACTCCGCCCTAAAATGCGATATAATCGAGTCGATTATCACGAGCCGGGCCTTGTATTTCTCAACGTAGCGGCCGAGCTCCTTCACAGTCAGCTGTAGATGGCTCGAGTTATAGACGCTGGCGAAGATGATGTTTTCCAGTATTTTCTGTGGGTCGAGGCCACGTGCCTCCGCTATCTGGCTTATCCGCTCGGGCCTGAAGGTTGCCTCCGTGTCGATGTAGATGGCTGAGCCCTCGAGGCCTCCCTGTTCACGGGGCAGCTGAGCCATTACACAAAGCGTGTGGCAGACCTGTGTTTTTCCGCTGCCGAACTCTCCGATAAGCTCTGTGATGGCCTGAGTCTCCACCCCGCCTCCCAGCATCGCGTCAAGGGCCCTTGAACCGGTGGTAAGCCTCTGCATAGACTTGCGTCTCTCCAAAACCTCTGTGGCGGGGACAAACTCTCTGTCGAGAAAACCGCTCTCGATGAGTAGCAGCCGGGCCTTGAGACATAGCTCCTCAGCTTTCTCGGGGCTGATGCCCAGCTCGACAAGCTCTCGCGGAGTGGCTGCGGCGAGGTCGAGAACAGAGGTTATGCCGGCCGAGTTAAGCTTCTCCTCCGTCGCCTTCCCAACACCCTCAATACTCTGCAGGTCGAAGATATCTATCTCCTTCTCGGCAGAAGATTTCTTGGTCATGCGTCTATTTTCATAGACGGTAGGCTGGTATAAAAGAGATGGTGTTGGTTTGTGAAGGGGGGAGGGGTTACTGCTTCTCAGCTGTTGCGAGACGCGGGCCTAGTGCTTTCTGGAGCGTTTTCACCAGCCCGTGGCTAAGGGGGACGAGGTAGGCGGCTGAGATGGCGTTGAAGAGAGCCGTCAACCCGGTTATCAGCAGGGCTACGGCCAAGTCGGTCTCGGCCACGAAACCCACTGCCGAAAGCGCTCTTTTCCCAAACGGCAGATAAATCTGCGGAAACAGCAGATAATACAGGGCGAAGGTTACAGGCGCCATCACACCAGCCCTCATCAGCACACCACCGACCGTCGACAAAACAACCTTCCCCCGGCCAAGCCTCCTCGCAGCCCAAAGCCCAGCATAGACGCCGAGAAACATCGACAAAACAGCGGTAAGCTTCATCAGCTGCGGAATAGGCGGCGGCGCAAACACACCCGTCGCGGTTATCACCAATGCATACCAGTGGGCCAAAGCCGTCACCAGCCCATATCTCCACCCCAGCAGCAGAAACGACAACATGTCAGGTATTTCGGCGAGGTCAAACCGTAGAAAAGGCAACAGCGGAAAAGGCACACTAGCCGGCGCCAACCCCATCACATAAGCCAACGCCGCAAAAGAAGACGCCAAGGCAAGTCTTTGTATGTTATTCATCAAGTTATGAAGATTTTGAGTCTTATTTAAAGTTGCTTAAGACTATCGGTATTTTTACTTTAAAGTAAAATTATTTGTTCATTGAAGTTATCTCCTTTCCGAAAAGCGCTACTTTTCTGAAAAGCTCGGGGTGTTTAGGTGCAACTACTCTCGAGCGGCCGACCTCGTAAATCGTGACCAAACCTGCTTCTTGAAGAGTTTTCACGTGTTTGTAGGTTATGGCGTAACGTGTTTTGAGTAGTCTTGCGATGCCTCTGATGTGTAGAGGCCGCTGGCTCGAGGACACGAGGCTCAGTATCCGCAGACGCACAGGGTTACCCAAGGCCATGAAAAGCCGCGACAGTCTCTCGATCTCCTCGCCCGGAACAATTTGAGCAGCCACACATGATAAGATATCCACTTACATGTAAACATTTACATCACTCATTTACAAACATCTAATCGACATCCATCGAGGCAGGGCCGGCGAAGACGCGGCCAAGGCTCGCATGTTTCCTGGGATGTGTTGTGATGTTTATATCGTGCATGATGTGTTTTCTTGATGAATGAGTGTTAAGGAGCTGCGGCTTCGAGTAGCAGAAGCCAAGCAGCGTGACGTGGGGTATGGAATAGCCCGTATAGACAGGTCGGTGGGCGCCGAAGCAGGCCTCTCGACAGGTGACATTATTGAGATACGTGGAAAGAAGCTCACCGCCGCGACGGTTTGGCTGGGCTACATGGAGGATGAGAAGGAGAAAGACATCATCAGGATAGATGGCCACATCAGAAACAACGCAGGAGTTTCTCTCAACGACTACGTCATAGTCAGGAAAGCGAATGTGAAAGAGGCCCAGCTCGTCGTCCTCGCGCCCTACAACACCTCCATCAAGGCTGATGAAAATTTCACAAAACTTGTGAAAAGCAGGCTCATCGAATACCCCGTCGTACACCGCAACATCATCCCCGTCCTGTTTTTCGGCAACCTCTTCACCTTCGCCGTTGTCCAGATGAGGCCGACGGGAGTGGCTAAGATAACTCCCCGAACCAAGCTCGTGATACAGAGCAGGGTTGTGCAGGAGAAAACTCTCCGAACCAGCATCACATACGAGGACATAGGCGGGCTGCAGGAGCAGATACAACGTGTCAGGGAGATGATTGAGCTTCCTCTCCGCTTCCCGGAGCTGTTCCAGAAGCTCGGAATAGACCCGCCCAAAGGCGTGCTACTCTACGGCCCACCCGGCTGCGGAAAAACACTTCTAGCCAAGGCTGTTGCCACAGAGGCGGAGGCGAACTTCATCCTCATAAACGGCCCGGAGATAATGAACAAATACTATGGCGAGACCGAGGCTAGGCTGCGTGAAATCTTCCGCAAGGCCGAGGAAGAAGCACCCAGCATAATCTTCATCGACGAGATTGACGCCATAGCTCCCAAGAGAAGCGAGGTCACCGGCGAGGTGGAGAAACGAGTAGTGGCTCAGCTGCTTGCGTTGATGGATGGGCTTGAGGGCCGCGGCTCCGTAATCGTCATCGGCGCCACAAACAGGCCAAACGCACTCGACCCAGCGCTGAGAAGACCCGGAAGATTTGATAGAGAAATCGAGATAGGCATCCCGGACAAGAAGGGCCGCATAGAGATACTCACCATACACACACGCGGAATGCCGCTTGCAAAAGATGTCCAGATAGATAGGCTCGGGGAAATGACACGCGGATACACGGGCGCGGACCTCGCGGCGCTTTGCCGCGAAGCAGCTATGAAAGCCATCAGAAGAATATTGCCCAGCATAGATTTCTCAAGCGAAAGGATATCGCCTGAGATTCTGAACAGCCTCGAGGTCACGATGAAAGATTTTCTCGACGCATACAAGGAGATAACGCCAAGCGCCTTGAGAGAGGTTGAGATAGAGACGCCGACGGTGAGGTGGGAGGACATAGGTGGGCTTGAGCAGGTGAAGCAGAAGCTTATCGAGATGGTGGAATGGCCTCTCAAGTATCCGGAGAAGTTTGAAAAACTAGGCATAAAACCTCCGAGAGGCGTGTTGCTCTACGGCCCACCAGGCTGCGGAAAAACACTCTTGGCGAAAGCAGTAGCCACCGAGAGCGAGGCAAACTTCATCACAATCAAGGGCCCTGAAATATTCTCCAAATGGGTCGGTGAATCGGAGAAAGCCATCCGCGAAATCTTCCGCAAAGCACGTCAAGCGGCTCCGGCCGTGATTTTCTTCGACGAGATAGAGGCGATAGCGCCGCGGAAAGACTTGGCCGAGGATAGCTCAGGGGTAACCAACCGCGTCGCCAGCCAGCTGCTCGCCGAAATCGACGGCATAGAGGAGCTCAACGACATCGTGGTGATAGGCGCGACAAACAGGCCCGACATGCTCGACCCCGCGCTCCTGAGGCCGGGCAGGTTCGACAGACTACTACTCATACCGCCTCCCGACGAAAAAGCACGAGCCGAAATCTTCTACATCTACACACGCAAAATGCCGCTCGCAGACGACGTAAACATCGAGGTCCTCGCAAGCCGCTGCGAAGGATACTCCGGCGCAGACATAGAATCCGTATGCAAAGAAGCCGCTCTCGCAGCGCTGCGACGTGACATCAACGCCGACAAAGTCACCAAAAGAGACTTCGAAGAAGCGCTCATGAATGTTAAGCCGAGCATCACTCCTCAGATGATGAAAGAGTATGAGAAAGTCGGTGACATGCTTAGGTCGTCTGAGAAACCTTTGATGATGATAGGCTGAACAGATTTGTCGAAATACGTCGAGGTTCTTGAGACGCTGCGGCGGATGGGCGGCAAAGCTATGCTGCAGAACCTGTTGGATGAGATGAAGAGGCATCAGTCTAAGCTCTCGACGATGGAGCTGCTTCAGATGCTGATGAAGCTGGAGATACATGGCAAGGTACGCGTCTCTACCCTTGATGAGGAGAGAAAGGTCGTCGAGCTACTCTCCGAAGAAAGCGTCTAAACTGCTCGACCTCTTCGACAACGTCTGCCGCAGCTCAGCCAAGGCTTTACCGACACGCTCCCGTGAAAAATCAAACTCCTCGACAAGAAGCTCCACCACCAGCTCCTCCGAAGGCTCCCGCCAATCAAGGACATAGTCATCCGTCACCCTCGGTTGTAGGAAAAGCCTCCTAACAGCCTGTATATCGAACTCGACCTCTACAGCACCGGCCTCCACAGCTTTCTCCAGCGACCCATACTCCTTCACAATCTTCAACGCCGTCTTAGGGCCAACACCCCTGACCTGCGGCGAATAATCAGTCCCAACCAGAAGACCTATGTCTATCAGCTGCTCTCGTGTCAACCCTAGTGATGCGAGAAGCCTGTCGAGATAGATTATCTCAGGCAGCACCTCCACATACTCTTTCCGTCCGGGGAGCTTTCTACGTCCCACGATGGAGAGGTTTCTGACGAGTCTCGGGGAGCCGAAGAGAAGCGAATCCATGTCCTGTGAACCGGCGGCGTAGACAGAGCCTTTAGCCGCCATGTAAGCGGCCTGAGCCTCGCCCTCCGACGGAGCCATCACATAGGGAACTCCCATGGCCTTGAGAAGGTCGGCGGCGCTCTCCACCATGTATTTCTCCAAACTCGCTGCACGCTGTGCATATCGCCGAGCAGCCTCCAAATCCCCTTCAGCCAACGCCGCCTCATACAGCCTACCAGCCTCTTCACGAGACACCGCCCTCTTCTCAATCGTCCGATACTTTTCCTCAGGCGGCCTTCCGTCGAAAACATAGACGGGCAACAACCCCTCCTGAAGAAAGTTAATGGTTCTGAAGAAGAGGCCGCTCAAATGGCTTGTAACCCTGCCGCGTCTATCCATCAGAGGCCTTCCATCGGGGCCCCGGATGGTTGCGAGAAACTGGTAAAGAATGTTGTATGCGTCGAATGCTATGGCTTTGCCCGAGAGCTTCTTCAAAGAAGTCTGCTCAACAGCCTCGCCGGGAATGATGTCCCCAATCTTTACACCCATCCTACAAACAACACCACACAAACAGTAGATAAACATAAATGATTGAGAAAAGTAATATGGGTGTGCGGCCCTTAGTCTACGTAGCGTTATTATTCCTCGTTGGATTAGGGTTGTTAAACGCCGCACAGACACAGTCTGTTATTACCACAACAACCACGAGAGTGGTTACAATCAGTCCCACAACCTACACGACGGTGATAACAGTCTCCGCCACAACAATTGTCGCAACCATCCAGGTCCCAGGCTACACGGCAATAGTTGAGGTTTACGAACCCGACCAAACATGCACAATCACCTTCACAGCACAGCAGCCACCCAGCGTAATCGCCATTCCCGGCACGACAATAGCCGTCCCCGGAACGACCCTAAGCACCGTCATAAACACCCAATCATACATCACAACAATTATCCAAACGGAGGGAGGAACAGCGTTAACCAGAACAGGGCTACAGCCAATTCCATTCACCACAATGGGTTTCACCGTAACCCTGCTCGCCTACGGAGTTTTAGTCGAAGGATGCAGCGTCAGAACAGTGAGCCAAATCATCTCCTACATCCTCGACGCCGTGCCAGCCACAGTAAGACTCTCATTCCCCGGCTTCACCACAGCATTCCAGGGAACTACTTTCACCATGCCCGGCGACATGCCGAGCATAGACCTAACAACTACCTACACCGAGCTGAGAAGAGGAACAACATACACCTCCTCGACGAGAAATCCTGGAACAACCTTGACAACCACCCAGACAATAACCGAAAACCGAACAACGGCAACAATTGTTGCACCAGGTACAACAATTACCGAAACCTATACAACAGTGATAACCCTTCAGCAACAAACCACACCAGCCCAAACCATGACTACAACAACACCCACAGTGGCAGCCACAACCACAGCTGTCGCGACCCAGACACAAGCCCCGTCTGGGCCCTCTCTAACAGATGTATTGATACCTGCCGCGGTGATAGTGGTGCTCCTTGCGGTGGTTGTTTTCGCTTTAAGACTCCGTCGATGAAAGCTCCGCGGCCTTCGTCGCCTCTTCCTCCGCAGCCGCCGCCTGCTGCTTCTTCAGCTCCAGCTTCTTCAACGTTACCAGGTAGCCGGCGATGCGGTTGGCGAGCTTCTTCGAAAACCGCCCCTCCAAAACCTCTCTAACCAGCTTCTTGTTCTCCTCGAAGCTTGTCGAGACACGGGCGCCGTAAAGCTCGTTCACCGTCTTAGCCAAGGTCTTAACCTTACGCGTCCTAACCTTGCCCAGAACAGCTTCACCTAAACCACCTCCAACAAATCCAGCGATATAAACATGAACCAGCAACATAGAAACAAGGAGTGCGGTCGGCTGGCACGCAACCACCAAACAGCATCTAGGAAACCCAAAAAGAGGCTAGGGGTCGCATACAGCAAATAAGATTATCAAGATAAATGCTGGTCCGGTGTTTTCGGCTCTGGGTTGAGGGAGATTATCGAGTCTATCGGCTCTGGATTGGTTAGGGTTAACAGCGAGAATCCTCCGGGTCGTGAGTCTGATGCGGCGAGATATTTTGCGGAGAGGGCTGCGGAGCTTGGGCTGAAGGCTCGTGTAATTGAACATGGAGCTGGAAGAGCTTCGGCCCTTGTTGACATGAGCTTTGGCGAGGGCCCTGTTCTGGTTTTTAACTCCCATCTCGACACTGTGCCTGTTGGACCTATTGAGCGCTGGAGTTTCCATCCATTTTCAACCGGTGTGAGCGGCGGTTATCTCTGTGGCCGTGGCTCTGTGGATGCCAAGGGTGCGTTGGCTGCGATGCTGGCCGCTGTCTCGACGCTGAGGTCCGAGCGCTTTGTGGGCCGGGTTGTTTTGATGGCTGTGGCTGATGAGGAGGTCTCGGGCCTCGGCTCATTATCGCTAATCAAGTTGTTGGACAGGGTTGATTACATGGTGGTCGGTGAGCCGACCTCGCTGAAAATATGTGTAGCGAGCAGGGGCCGAACAGAGGTCTCGGTCAACTTCTACGGAAAACCTGCACATGCCTCAAAGCCTCTTGAAGGCGTAAACGCTGTGACGGCTTCCGCGAGGGCATGTGTAAGGCTTGCACAGCTTGAGAAAGGTTTCGGGAAAAGACTTAGGTATTTGGGCAGGTCCTCGGCGGCGGTCACCGTCATGAGAGGCGGGCTGAAACCGAACGTCATCCCCGACGTCGCAAACATCGTCATCGACGTCAGGACAACCGTTGAAAAACCCGCGGAAACACTCCGCTTCATCAAGCAATTCATCAAACCAGCCCTACCCAGAAAAACATCCTTCGAAGCCACAATAACATCCCACATCCCACCATACATGACCAAGCTCGGAGGCGCGCTTGTAAACGCCTGCCAACAAGCATGCAGAGCAGCGGGTATCAAGCCTGTTTTTGCAGGGTTCGACGCGGCGACCGACCTAAACCGAATACATAAGGTTAGGCCCGTTGAAGGCGTCATCATCGGGCCCGGCGACCTTCGTCTCGCCCACAGCTTCCGCGAAAAAGTCGCCGTGAAAGAACTAGTGAAAGCAGCCGTAATCTACAAAACAATAGCGGAGAAAATTCTGTCATAGTTGCGGTTTTCTACTCACTATATCATCTTTTACAGAGGTAGTTATTTCCTGTTTAAACTCCTCCAGCAGAAAGAGGCTTATGTCATCCTTCGTTTTTTCACCCTGCCTAAAGGGCACATCCAATACATATATCAAGTTCCGGATATAGATGACAAAGTATGAAAAGATGCCGAAAACCGCGACAGCCGACAGATAGTTCTGAGTCTCCGTTATAGCGACTAATACTATCACGCCTGTTGCGAGAACATTTACGAGAAGCCGAGCCGAGGGAAGGAAAATTATACGCTGAATGTAGTATATGCGGAAAATTATTTTGAGAAGGTTTGTGCATGTGTCTTTTATTTGCGAGATGCTATGTGCTGTGACGCCTGTTATGCCGATTTCTGTGAAGTAAGATTGTAGATACCTGACAGCTTCTACGCATGGCTTCAGATCTTTGAACCCGCTTTGCTGGCTGACGCCGTTTACAAAGCTCTCAATAATGTAGATGAGTTGCCGTCTCACGTTTTCGAGGTTAAACTCTTCGCTAACTTTGGTCAGCGCTTTGGATTCTTCCCAAATTTTTTCAAGCATGGACCTTATTTCAACGGCCATTTTCTCCGCCTCTTTGTAGTCATTTATTAAACCGGCCATGTAGAACCCCAAAATAAACAAGGCACTAGTTATCACACTGCCTACAAGCAGGTTGACAGGTACGAACTCAAGCTCGTAGGAACTTATAATGACTTTCACGAAAACCAGCGGCACAGCGATAAACAAGGATTTGATTGCTATACTTGGTCTCCAAAACATCTCTGTGAAGTTGAAGAAAATGGCGCTAAAAGTGTTTCGCCGCAGCTTCATGTCTCTTTTTGTAATAGCTGCTTCGAGGGGAAAATGAGCTTATAGCGTGGTTTTCAGTCTGATGGATATGTTTTCGTTGGCTATACATGGTGGTGAGCCTGTTAGGCGGAGGCCTTTTCCCCGCTGGCCTTTTTCCGACGATGAAGAGGTTAGAGAGGTTTTGGAGGTTTTGCGTGAGGGGCCCTGGTCCGCCGGCTCGCAGAAGATTAGGTTGTTTGAGGAGGAGTTTGCGTCTTTTCATCATGCGCGTTACGGTGTTTCATGCACCAGCGGCTCGGTTGCCTTGTTTGTTTCGCTTAAAGCCTTGGGAGTGGGCTCGGGCGACGAGGTCATCGTCCCCGCCTACACCTTCCTCGCAACAGCAACTGCAGTCATAGACGCGGGAGCAACACCCGTTATCGTCGACATCGACCCCACAACATACAACATCTCACCCGAAGCCGTCGCCAAAGCAGTCACCGATAAAACTCGATGCATCATACCCGTCCACCTCGCAGGCTGTCCAGCGGACATGGACAAAATATTGGAGACAGCTGAGAAGCGTGGGTTACGGGTTTTGGAGGATGCTGCACAGGCCCATGGCGCCGAGTGGAGAGGCCGCCGCGTAGGCTCTCTCGGAAACATGGCTGGGTTCAGTTTCTACCAGAGCAAGAACATGGCCTCTGGAGAAGGGGGGATAATCACGACAAACGATGAGACGCTTGCGGAGCTGGCTCGGAGCTTGGTGAACGTTGGACGGGATGTGAAGCGTGGATGGTATGAGCATGTAAGGTATGGCTGGAATTTCCGCATGACCGCTTTCCAGGCAGCGATTCTCAGGGCCCAGCTGCGGAGACTATCTGAGCTGAACATGAGGAGGACGCGGTCGGCGGATTTTTTGGATGAGAGGCTGAGGGAGATTGATGGTGTGGAGCCGCTTGAGAAGCCGCCGCAGGTCACGGCGCATAGCTATCATCTCTACATCGTCCGCGTCGACGTCAAGAAATTCGGGTTCAGCGCAAAGGAGGAGTTTGTGAAAGCGTTGAACGCCGAGGGAATACCGTGCAACGCCGGATACAGGCCGCTGAGCAGCTACTGGTTCATCGCCGAGAAATCACATATCCCCATGCCTTTGAAAAACACCGAGAAAGCAAGCCAATACGAGGCTGTATGGATTCCACAGTACGTGTTGCTGGGTGAGCGTGAAGACCTCATGGATGTTGTCGACGCATTCGCCAAGCTGAGAAAAGCCGCAGGGTCTTAGATCTCCCATTTCCATGCAAGGTTTTTCTCGAGACGGGATGGTGCTTTCGAGAGAAGAGCAGGGTCCACCTGTCTATTCTCCACAACAACTTCAGAGACCTCGGCTGATTTTACCACCCCGCCCAGAGACTCCACCTCACGCTGAAGACTGGGGAGAAGCTCCTGCACAGACTCAACAGTTTTAGGCAGCTTGACACGGTTTTTCTCCACGGCTGTGAAGACCGCGTAACAGGCTACCGAGTTGTTTTCAGACTTCTTCAGCACAACATTTGTTGCATCATATTTTTTCAGCAATTGCTCCAAGCTCTGGAAATCCAGCCCCTCCACCACGAGATCAAGCCGCGGCGCCTTCTCAAGCACCACGAAGAAGCCGAGATATATCTGGAGAGCTCCCTCAAAATCGGGGCTGGCCCTAGTCATTCCGACGATGGTGTATTCCTGCCCCTCGCGTATCAGGAAACGCTGAGAAAGCTCGGGAGGGATGGTTGCAATTAGGCTGTTACCGCTTCTTCTGACGACGCCGCGGAAAACAACCGTGTCCTCAACCCATGACAAACCCTTCGCCTAATCATGTAGAGGCCCCGACGGTATAAAGGGTTTGTGTCCCGCGCTGGATGTAGGTTGTCAGCCATGATGCGAGAAGTCTTCCCCTCGGGGTTAGGCTGTACTGTACGCGGATGGGGCTCTCGCTGACGTGAACCATTCTTTCGACAAGCCCGTGTCTGCATAGTTTTTTCAGTCTATCTGAGGCGATTTTCCAGCTTAGTCCTGGGAGAGAGTCGACGAGCTCGGCGCTGTGGAGAGGCCTTTGGCCAAGTGTCTGGAGAATTTCTTTTGACCATTTACATTTCAGCACCTCGGCTAAAACATGTGGCGGGACGTGAGGTATGAGTGATTTAACCATCTCAGCTAAAGCAAGACCCTTTTCTGTCAGACCGTACCCCGCATCACTCATCGAAACAACTCCATGAGCCATTAGACTCGAGAGCTTGTTTGACAAGACCTTCTGGCTTATTCCGAGACTTTTTAGGAGGTCAGCGAACCGGCGAGGGCCATGCATCATCTCCACAATGACGGGAACAGTCCATTTACATCTAAACAGCTGAGTTGGAAAGCTTTGGACAGCGGCCTCCAACATCCTATTCCCACAACTCTCTCTGAGAGATAAAGTTATGTTAAAGTCGTAGCTGATTTTCGGCGAAGCTCATGGAAATGTGAAAAAATTTCTGGGAATTAGGTTGTCCAGAGCTGAGAGAATCCCAGGCCCTGAAGCAGCTTCTGGAGAGCTTAATAGTTCGCTTATCACTTTTAACCTGGGTGAATTAGTTGACCCTGGTCATTAAGAAGATAGACCCTGAAAAAGTCAGGTTGTTTAAGGCCGAGGCGGTGAAAAGGGGTCTCCTTCTTCATCAAGCAATAGAGGAGGCAATAACCCTCTGGCTCAATACCAGCCGTTCCGCCGCGGAGACAGATTTCGAGGCAAACAACAGACTCTACGAAGCTATGAAAGAAGAGTTGAGAAAGAAGCATAGAGGCGAGTTTGCGGTCATAGCCGAGGGCAGGCTCGTGGGCATCTATCATGAGAAGAAAGAGGCATTGGAGGCCTTGCGTAGCCTTGGTGTTAACCACGCAATACTGACACAGATAGGTGTAGATGAAGAACGCCGGAGCGAGCTGGAATGGTGGGGCGGATCTATAGAGCTTCAGAATGCACAGGACACTTAGCTGCCAAAAGACATCCAACCCCCTCCTTAACCATAACGCTTTACAACATAACAGGGGATAAGGTAGCTGAGGATGTGAAGATACCGGTGGACACTGGCTATGAAGGGCCGATAATGCTGACCTCAGAGCTTTATAGATTCTTCATGAAGGCGGAGCTACCTAGAAGCCTTTGGAGAAGCTACAAGACCCTATCGGGAACAATAACCATGCGCACAGCCAGAGCAGTAATCAAGATTATTGACCAAGAGATAGAAACATTTGTCGAGACACCTTTCCTTGGTGAGGGCAAGCTCTTGATCGGAAGAGAGATACTAAACAAACTGACAATAATAATTGACGGTAAGAGAAGTGAAACATGCGTCTCAAACGATTAAAACATCTCATGCAGATGTGGGTTATACTGCGCCTCTTTCCCCATCACAGTTCATCTTCCTAAACACATCACAATGTCGCTCGACGAATGGAAGATCAAGTGTATAGATATTTCTCATCAACACGATAAACCATCGTCCACATAGCGATAAGAGACAATTTCAGCAAAATTCTAGACGGAGAACTGAAGGGAGCGTTGAGATAAATCAGAAGACGGAGATGTAACCTAAAGGTAATAGCCTTACCGTTTTGAAACCATTTGCTCAAATATTGTCACATGGTCAGCTGTGTCATGGCTCAGCGGATTCCCGGATACATATATGGGACAAGAGAGGTTCCGCAGGCCCCTGTCTCGGATGAAGAGTTCAGCCTTCTCAAGACAACGGTGCTTATGACTGATGAGGATATTAGGTATCTCAGAATGGCTGGTGAGGTTCTCCGCGACCAAGTGGATGACGTGCTCGACCTCTGGTATGGCTGGGTAGGCTCCCACAAGCATCTCGTCCACTACTTTGGTGACCGCAAGTCAGGCCAGCCGATAGGCGAGTATCTACAGGCTGTGCGTAGAAGGTTTGGGCAGTGGATTCTCGACACCTGCTTCAGAGAATATGACAGGGATTGGCTCAACTACCAGTATGAAATCGGGCTACGCCACCACAAAACCAAGAAAAACAAAACTGATAAGGTGGACTCGGTTGAGCACATCCCGCTCCGTTACCTCATCGCCTTCATAGTGCCGATAACAGCCACCATCAAGCCGTTTCTGTCGAAGAAAGGCCATTCACAGGAGGATATTGAGAAGATGTATGCGGCGTGGTTCAAGGCGGTTACTCTCTCGGTGGCGCTGTGGAGCATACCCTACGCGAACAAGGGAGAGTGGTAAAAGCCTACTGCTTAAACAATTCCTTCAAATCTTTTGCCTCTCCCCTTTTTACATACGTTATCTTTGTTTCGAGTTTTATTCTTAGGCCGAGGCTTCGGAAAAGGTTGTAGAGTTCTCCTCCATCAATGGGCTCTGTTATCTGGCCCAATTTGATGAGCTGGGCGAGCTTCTCAACTATTGCCGCGGTTTCTCGGGGATATTGCTCATACGCGGCCTGCAGCACCTCGTCTCCTCGGGGGCCCAGATGCTTCTTAACCACTTCAAGAGGTGTTTCAGCTGATGCGGGTTTGGGCTGCTGCTCGGCTTTCACCTGCCCCACCATCGAGGCGAGCTGCATCATCTTCTTCAGCTTAAGCCGCTTCAGCTCAAGGTCTTCGGACAAGGCTACGCAGGCCTCCTAACACCAAGCCTGACACTGCTCAACAGAACTGATGGCCCACCGAACCACACAGGTATTCCCTGCATCGGGTCTCCTTTTCCACAGTAGCCTGCGTAGAACTTGAGGTCATCGGCAACAGCTTTGACAGAGGACCAGAGGCCCTTCGTCGTCAAGTCAACCACCGGGTCCCTTATCATTTCTGCGAGCTTTCCGTCTCTGACCCTGTATGCGACGACGCCGACATAGCGCTGGTTCCACCGCCTGTCGTCGATGTTCCATTCTTGATAGGATTTGATGTAGACGCCGTTGCGCATGATTTCGAAGAGTTCTTCGAGGCTGTGGTCGCCGGGTTTGAGGTAGGTGTTGGCCATGCGGACAATTGGTTCTTTGCTGTAGCTGTTGGCCCGTGAGGCGCCGTTGCTGTGTGTGCCCAGCTCGGCCGCTGTTTCACGGTTGTGAAGCAAACCGCTCAAAACACCTTTGTCAATCAATACGCGTTCAGACGTGGCGACGCATTCGTCGTCGTAGAGATAGTATCCGAAGGAGCGTGGAAGCCTCGGGTCATCCACAACCGTGACATGTTCGCTGCCTATCCTTGTGCCTAAAAGCTCGGGCTTGACATAGGTTTCACCAGCCTGCGCAGCTTCTCTGCCCAGCATCCTATCCGCCTCACCTGGGTGGCCGCATGACTCGTGACAGACAAGCCCCACAATCTCGGAACCGAGAACCACGTCCACAGGCTCCCGCGGCGGCTCAACACCCTTCAGCAAAGCCTTTGAAATGTCACGGGCCTCCTCAGCCAGTCTACCGGGCAGGTCCCATCTCTCAACCGCCTCCCAGCCAGAGGATTCTCCGAGGTTTTCAAACCGCTGGACAACGCCGCGCTGAGGGTGATAAGCTGTGATGATGTAGTTGGCTGTGGCGCGTTCAACTGTGAATCTGACGTCTCCGCCGTCGCTGTTGACCACATGCTTCTCGGTGCTCCATTTCCCTAACTCGATGAAGCGTGAGACAAGTTTGACGCCCAGCTTATCAGCCGCCTCGACACCCGCAGCATCAGCCTCCTTCAACAGCTCAATCTTATCCCTGTTATCCACATCATCATAGCGTATCCTCGGCCTCTTGATGTCAGAGGCTTTGACAAGCTTCTCCTCCGACATCTTGACATCCTGTGACCTCGTGGCCGCTGCCTTGGCCATGTCGAACGCAGCCGCAACAGCCTTCCTCAGAGACGCTCTGTCAAGCTGGTTGACATATGCGAAGCCGAGGCTACCTCGGTAGAGAAGACGGACACTCACTCCCCTCTCGACAACATCCGCCGACACCTCCGGGACACCGTTCTTCAAAACAATTTGCGACTGATGATCCCGTTGAAACCGTGCCTCAACATATGAAGCCCCCAGCTCACCACCCCTCTTCAAAACAAACTCCAACAAATCCTCCACATCCATCGACCCAGACACCCTAATCAGGTGATGAGCGAGATATATAAAAGCGTGTGTAAGCTCTTATAGCGGAGCAGGCTCTTATTACCCGGGTCATGAAGGCGAAGAACTACCGTAGGCCCGAGGGGATGACCTACGCCCGTGTGGAGTACATCCACGGCCCGCCACCGTCCCGAATAACCAAATACAACGCCGGTGTCTATCGCAGCGACTACACCCACGAGCTTTTGCTGGTTCCGGAGACAGATTTGCAGATACGTGACGTCGCAATCGAGTCGGCCCGCATAGCTGTCAACAAGTATTTGACGGAGAAGCTTAACGACAGGTTTTACCTCGAGGTCACGGCCCATCCTCACCATGTTCTCCGCGAGAACAAGATGATTTTCGGGGCGCATGCAGATAGGCTGCAGGAGGGTATGAGGAGGGCTTTCGGAAAACCGATTGGAAGAGCTGCACGTGTCGAGATGGGTGAACCTGTGTTTAGACTCCTCACCTACGCCGATGGTGTGAGAGCGGCCCGAGAGGCCCTCGAGCTCGCTGCGAAGAAACTGCCCAAGAAATACTACATCGTGGAGAAGGTTCTCGCCCAGAGTGCCTAGCCCCTTGTCACATGAAGCAGAAATCTATGTCGACGGCGCTTCCAGAGGCAACCCTGGACCCGCTGGCATAGGCTACATAATCAAAATCGGAGAACAATCATTCAAACACCGGCAACACATCGGAGTGGCGACCAACAACCAAGCAGAATACCATGCATTAATCAAGTCATTGGAGAAAGCGCTACAGCTCGGCGTCAAAAAAGCCCATGTTTACAGCGACAGCGAACTCCTCGTCAAACAGGTCAACGGCACCTACAAAATACGGAACACCAAGCTCTCAGCTCTCCACCAAAAACTACAACAACTGATAACCCGTTTCGAAGAGTTTACCATCACCCATGTAGATAGGGAAAAAAATTGGGAGGCCGACAGGTTGGCCAACCAAGCCATCGATGAGGCTATGCCTTAACCGTGATGACCGCCGGCTCCTGAACAGTTTTCTTCGAAGCCTCCCTTATCCTCTTCAGCATAGCCTCATACTCTTCCTCGCTCATGCAGTGGCACATTGCATCTATCCCGCATAAACGCTGGATTATAACATTTTTCCAACTACTGACTTTTGGCAAAAGCCGTGGGAAGGTAGATTTTCTCAACAGCATCCGTGTCGGGTCTTCGCTAACTATCTCTGGTTTGCCGCGTGATGATGTGTCGCCGATATGCAAACTCTTTTATTGGCCTGTTCGTGACTGGGGCTGTGGTTAGGGTTGTTAAGCTTTCTGGGTTGCGGAAAGCGGTTGCGGAAAGGCTTGGCTACAGTTTTCGGAACAGCCTACCCGTCGCGTTGATGACGGAGTATGATGCTGGGCCTCTGATGATGGCCTATCACGGGGCTCGGGAAAAATTTGGTGAAAAGAGTCCAAGCATAACCGCTTACGTGGTTAAGTGTGTTGCCTCGGCGCTCACTGTTCACAGCGAGTTTAACGCCAACATAGAAGGTGATGAGATAAGGATGCTTGACGAGGTTAACATAGCTGTTGCTGTTGATACGCCGCGGGGCCTCTACGCTCCAACCATCAGAAACGTCGACAAAAAGACCGTCGTCGAAGTCGAGGCTGAGCTAAGGGCCCTCGTCGACAAGGCTGTCAAGGGAACGATAACTTTGAACGAGCTCGCGGGCCATGGCTTCACAGTCTCCAACCTCGGACACCTAGGCGTAACCTATTTCACGCCGATAATCAACCCACCCGACATAGCGATTCTCGGAGTCGGCGCAATAAAAAACACGGGAGATGGATACCGTGGATACCTCACACTCGTCTTTGACCACCGCGCCACCGACGGAGCTCCCGCCGCCAGGTTCTTAGCCGAGATAAAGCATCAGCTCGAATCAGTGGCTGAGGGGTGAGCAGCGACGGTTTCAGCTATTTCTGTGTTGGCGAGTCACAGCGCGCTTGATGTGTTGGATGGCGCGCGTGAGGAGGGGTTTAGGACTGTCGCGGTCGCGAAAAGAGGCCGTGAAAAAGCCTATCAAATGTTTCCAGTGGTGGATGAGCTTGTGCTGGTCGACGAGTTCAGCGAAATCATCGACGACCATGTTTTGGAGAAGCTTGTCGACAGCGTGTTTGTGCCTAACAGGAGCTTCGCCGTCTACGTCGGCTACGACAAAATCGAGAAAAAATTCAAGACACCTGTTTTCGGCAACCGGTTTCTGCTGAGATGGGAGGAGCGTGTAGGCGAAGCCAGCTACTACAGGCTGCTCGACGCAGCTGGGATAAGGAGGCCGCGGACATATCGGCTAGAGGAGGTGGATGGGCCGGTGATGGTTAAGCTGCCCGAGCTTGGGAGACCGTTTGAACGCGCCTTCTTCATAGCGAGTGATAGGAAGAATTTGGAGAAGAAGCTGGGAGACATGGTTGCGAAGGGGCTTGTCGACGAAAAGTCTCTGGAGCGGGTCTCTGTGGAGGAGCTTGTCCTCGGTGCACATTTCAACGCAAACTTTTTCCACAGCGTGGTCAGAGGCAGACTTGAGCTTCACAGCATAGACAGGCGGATACAGAGCAACCTCGACGGCGTCATCAGACTGGCCGCGGCGGAGCAGCTGGAGCTCAACCCCCTCATCCGCTACATCGAAGTGGGCCACGAGCCCGCGACCATCCGCGAAAGCCTCCTCGAAAAAGTCTTTACAATCGGCGAAAAATTCGTGGAAGCATGTGGCCGACTGGTTCCGCCGGGTGTGATAGGGCCCTTTACGCTACAGTTTCTAGTCACTCCTGAGCTTGACCTCGTGGTCTATGACGTGGCCCCACGGATAGGCGGAGGCACCAACGTCTACATCGGGTTCGGCGGCCAGTATAGCAAGCTCTACCACGGAAGACCTGTTACCATGGGTCGTAGGATTGCGATGGAGATTAGGGAAGCGGTAGAGCAAAACATGTTGTCAAGGGTTACAACATGAAGCAGGTGAGAGACTATGATGTGGAGAAGCTCATGGTAGCGACGGTGGCGAGCCACACCGCTCTCCAGCTCCTCCGCGCGGCCAAGAAAACAGGCTTCAGGACAGCAGCCATCTGCCTAACAGACAACAAACCATTCTACGAAAAATTCGGCTTCATAGACGAAATCTACACAGCCGCCGTCGACACCTTGGACAAACTCGCACCAAAACTTGCTGAACGCAACACCGTCTTCATACCGCATGGCAGCTTCGTCGAATACTGCGGCCCCAAGAAAGCCCAATCCTTCAAGGTGCCGTTTTTCGGCACACGACAGCTCATCGAGGTGGAGGCCGACCAGAGAAGAAAAATGATGCTGCTCCGTGAAGCAGGTATACCTACGCCGGAGGAATATTCGTCACCCGAGGAAGCGGAGCCGCCGGTGATAATCAAGCTGGCGGGAGCAAAAGGCGGAGCAGGCTATTTCCTCGCCTTCACCAAACAAGAGCTCGAGGCAAAAACAAGAAACCTCAACCAACCCTACATCATCCAGCGATACATCATAGGCGTCGGCGTCTACATGCACTACTTCGCGTCACAAATGTTCAGAAGAGTTGAAGTCTTCGGAGCAGATACACGATACGAGACAAATGTTGACGGACGTGTCTTCGGCTTGGCTGAGCCCAGCTTCGTCGTCGTGGGGAACAGGCCCTTGGTCATCAGAGAATCACTCCTCCCACGATACATGCGCTTCGGCGAACAATTTGCATCAGCCGTCGAAGATACTCTCGGCACACCCATGATAGGCCCCTTCTGCCTCGAAACAATAATCACAGACAAATTCGAGATAAAGTGTTTCGAGTTCTCCGGCAGAATCGTGGCAGGCACAAACGTCTACATGGGCACAGGCTCGCCATACTCAGTCCTCTACTTCGACAAGCCCATGGACATGGGTGAGAGAATAGCTCATGAGCTAAAGGTGGCCGCTGAGAAAAACTGTCTCGAAAAAATCACAAGCTAAACCTTATAGGCTGTGTATGCAGAGGATTGGCTGGAGTGGACTGGAACAGTGTGAAGCTGGAGCAGATTGGGTTGGTGGCTAGCCCTAGTGGAGAGAATGGGGCTATGTGTATTCTCCAGGATGGTATGGAGACAAGGGTCACGACCGAGACGCTTGTGCTCATCGAGAACCGGAACGGTAACAAGATTCTCGCGGTCTGCCGCAGCGGGTTGGGCAGCAACGACTCCCTCAAAACAAACGTATATAACCCCGGTGTAGCCTATGCGAAGACGGGTAAAGGCCCCAGCACCGCGAAAGAATTCTTCGGCTACCATCTCGTGGTCATCGGGGATGTGACAGACGGAACAATCAAGCCAAACAGGCTGATAATAGCGCCAGCGTCAAAGGTGTACAGGTTTGACGAGAGCTTCAACCCCATGGAGCTCATGGGTGGAACTGGGCTGACCCTCGGCTACTATGCCACGGGCACACCCGCGTGGAAAATCCCCGTGCTCAAGGAATACATCACCCACCACATCGGCGTATTCGGTGTAACCGGCTCAGGCAAATCCTATCTCACCCGATACCAGCTTATCCCGCTGCTTAGACAATCAGGGTTCGACGTCCTAATCTTTGACTGGAAAGGCAGCGACTACGCGCCATACTACAGCGACGTCATCAACATGGGCGACATACTGCTCGACGAAGAATCCACACTTTCGTTTCTACTGGAGCGGGTCAACCACTTCGGCGGAGGCAATACCGGGCAAAAGCTAGCCGAGTATCTGGAAGAGGTCATCGCAGAAGGTAAATGGAGAGGGAAAACAGCCGACGAGGCCCTCGAAATCATAACAAATGAGCTATACAGGATAATTACAGAGGACAATCCAGGTAAATCTCCTGGTCAACCCAGTTACTGGGCCAATATATACATGCGGAAAGCCCAACGCTACATGAACATGCTCGACGAGGAAGATATCAAGCCGCTGCTGGGCACACTCACCGCTGAGGAGATTGTCGCAAAGCTTCGTGAAAAACATCTTGTCACAATCGATTTGAGCTACGGCTCGAAGGAGCAGAAGCTAAGCATCTTCTTATCTATCGTAGGTTATCTGAAGCGGTTGATGGAGGAGAAGAATAGGCTGAACATAGCCTTGGTGGTGGACGAGGCTCCGCAATACTGTCCATGGAACCCGAAAGGCATAGAGGAGGATGCTACACGCGCTATCATGAGCATAGCGGCTCTCGGCAGGTCCTACGGCCTATCCATCACATTGATTTCACAGGGAATAGCGGGCGAGATTGGCATAAACGCCGCGGTCAGAAGAAACCTCAACACACTCTTCATAGGAAAAATTCATCCACTGGATGTGCCTGAGGCGGATAAATTCTTCGCCACAACTCTGGTGGACTCATCAAGTCTGCTGAGGCTACCCGAAGGCCATTTCTACATGATTGGGAAGATGAATCCGTCGCCTGTGCCGCTGCTGCTGACGTTTGAGATACCTGAAGAGGAGAAAACCGTTGGCAGACGCTGAAGAGTTACCCGACTTTCTCAAGATACCTAAGCCGCTTCAGGAAAGGTTCTTCACAGCCGTCGAGGAGGAGGTCAACAACCTTGTCCCAGAGATTAGAAGGTTCTCCGAAGAGGTGGAGCGTGTTAGGAAAGAGCTTTCAAAAGGAATCAGGAGGGTAAAGGACTCGAGCCGTTGGCGCGACATGCTGGTCTGTGTGGTGGATGGCTCCGATGTTCCCGCGCTCGATGACAGAATAGGCGTGAGATATGGGTTGTATGCTGTTGCCTACAAAATGTTTCGGGGGATTGACGCCGTCGAAGATGGTGAGGGATACTTCGGTGACAAGCTCCCCGGGAGAATAAGCACACGGCGTGAAACTTTCCTCAAGCTCCTCGACCTCCTCACCACATACTACGAAAGACTTGTCGCGAAAACTTTGCTCGACAGCAGGAAACCAGACCTGTTAATCGTGGACGGCAGCTTCTTCGGCTACAGAGCAGGCAGCAGCATGGTGAAGAAAGACCCTCTCAACTGGCGCGACCCGCTGACGGGAAAAAGGTATGACACCGTCTTCGACCTCATCAACGAGATAAACAGCTTGACATTGGCTCTTCTCGAAAGCGGAAAAGCCGTGGGCGTGATAAAGAGGGTGCCCACCGCTGCGATAGACGGCTACCTATGCTATAATCATGGATTTGAGATGGGGCTTGAGCTGAGCGACAGGTCCATTCTCTCGCATCTCATGAAACGGGGCGAGGTCTTCGACTATGAGGAGATTTTCGGGCCCGATGTAAGGTATGATGTCTTCACATGGTTTAGAAGCGTGGCGCTCGACAAATCCATCGCAAAGAAAGGCCCTAAAGCAGTGTTGGAAAAAGCGGAGAAAAGGGTCAAGGTGCAGCTTGTAGCTGACTTGACCGACTGGCCGGGAGGCAGAAGCCCAAGCTGGACACAGTACGCAGAACAGCCAATCGTCAAAGCTGTGAGAAGCACACGCCGGCTCTTCATAAAAACCGTCGACGACATTCCACCAATCTGTGTCGAGTTTTCTGAGAAGACTTCGAGAGAGATGGCTGAGGATGTGTTGGCCTACATATACGCCACGGCCAATCCCGCGACGGGGTTACCGATTGTTCTCGACTTGGTGGATGACCTTGTCTCTCTTCCCCGTGGAATTGGCCGAGAGTTTGTGAACGAGATTGAGGCGGAGCTTCTCCGCCGGGGGCTGAGTAGGGAGAGCCTTACCGCCATCTTCAGTCGATACAATCCGCAGAAAGACGAGCCCTAGCTCCGCTGCTTAACAGCCTCTATCTTCTCAACCAAAATGTTGTGGAGAAGCTTGCCATCCACCTTGCCGCGGTATTTCTTCATCAAGTCACCCATCAGCCTGTTCACCAGCCTCGGGTCTCCGGCCTCTGCCGCATGTCTTTGGACAAGCTCCTCAACCTCCTTCTCAAGCTCCTTCGACGAAACATGTGAGAGCCCGAGGCTTTTCACCGCATCCTCGATAGATGCCCCGGGGTTTTTAGACATCCAGCCAAGTATGTCAGGCAGAGCTTCTTTCGAGAAAAGCCCTGATGCAAGAGAGTGGAATATTTCGGCGAGCAATTGGTATGACAGGTTTTGCACCGGGTAGCCTTCGCGGCGAAGGTTTCTCAGGGTCTCGGTGAGTGCCGCTGCAACGACGGTGGCTGGAAGGCTTGTTGCTCGGACGATTTGCTCGAATAATTCCTCTTTTTCCTCGTCTATCAGGGCTTGGACGAGCTGGCTGCTTAGGCTGTATGTTTTGGCTAGTCTCTCGGCTGTTTGGTCCAGTGTCTCGGGG
>Ga0105162_1000624_pt1 | contig 22427 bp, 22 predicted proteins | sample JNZ201metaG_FD_81532 | JGI IMG/M metagenome (GOLD analysis project Ga0105162, IMG submission 81532) | Hot spring microbial communities from Jinze hot spring, China to study Microbial Dark Matter (Phase II) - JNZ 20120812A | ecosystem: Environmental > Aquatic > Thermal springs > Hot (42-90C) >...
CTCCAGTTGCTGGTCTACAAATTGTATCAGAAGACTTAAATTTACAAGTAGTATTATCACAACATGGACCAAATGGTGCTTCACAATCTTCTCCTGGTTCAAGTTGACCATTACCACAAATAGCTACTTGATTGTTAACAGTAAAAACAGAATCTGATTTATCTATATCGGAGAAAAAACCATACTCTCCATCCCATATTCCTATACAATAATCGTTATCATTAACTACTGTTGTAGTATTCCACTGTATCGAATATATTCCATCTCCGTTGATTGATACAGAACCTATTAGATTCCAGTTCCAGACCCATCCATCACACCCATCTTTTCTATAATATACATACACGGTCCCTGTAGGAGGACTTCCTTCTGCATTAACATAAAACTGTACATTAATTGTACCAGAAACTATCTCCCCACCATTTGGATAAATTACATATAAACTTGAAACATAATCAGTAAAACTGGTCTGTGCAGAATTTGTTCCATCTGTCGCCTCAACTAAATATTCTCCTTTTATTCCATTCAAATCGTAAACATAAACAAAGTTTCCATCAGAATCAGTTGTTGTAGAACTAGTACTCTTTTCACCATCAGGCCTTGTTATCGTAATATTAACTTGAGAATTAGGATTGAATCCTTCTCCACGAATGTAAACCAAATCTCCTGGCTTGAAATCTGTTCTTTCATTTCCTTCAGCATCAGTCGTCCAAATTCTCGTTTCAGTTGCAAAACTTGGCAAAACAAAATTCAAAACGAAAATTGCAAAAGCCAAAACAACTAAAACTATTAAAGAAATTTTTGCAATTCCCTTTGCAAGTCCTTTATTGAGCTTCATCTTCACACTCTGAACCTTTTAATCAACAATTAATTGTAACTTAAACTTTAAATCCTTAACAGCGAAAGATTTAAAAACAAACTCGCAAAATTTTCTACAAAAGAGAAAATTTTCTCTTCTTTCAACAAAAATTTTTACCATTCTGCTTCACCTTTCGAAGAAACCATAAATCTGAGGAAAGTTGAAATCACAGCAAGTGCAGCAAGCAAAATGAGCAAAGTGTAATTTGCCATTTCTTCAAAAGCTGTGAACATTCCAGTTATCTTGCTCTCTTCTTTTACTTCTTCTGGCAAAGTTGTGGTTGTTGTTTCTAATGCTTGAGGCAAACTTGTTGTAGTAGTTGCTACAGGTTTAATTGTTGTGGTTGTTTGCATTCCGCTCAAACCTCCCAAAGCTCCTGCACCACCTCCACTTGGAATTGTTGTAGTTGCACCACCGCCTACGCCTCCACTGCTACCTCCACCTCCTGAACTTCCTGAAGTCTTGGTGAAATTCAAAACTCCAAAATTGCCCCAGCCTGCAACATTTTCTCCATGCACATAAACTGTGTGAGTTCCTAAGCTTAACCTATCCCAAACATCTTGCGGAATCAAACCAACAACATCTTCTTTAAATTCATCGAAAGCTCCATCGCTTGCATTCATCTTGTAACCACCACCAACTGGCGTGTTCGTGTCTATGAAGAATTCGGCATTTGTTACCGGCAAGAGCAAAGCACTGCTATCAATTGTTGCGTAAACGTTCCTCCCAACAACTCTGATATTGTAAACTGTAGGGGGTAAATTGCCCAAAACGAAAGTGTAAGAAATGCAATCTCCCCAATTTCCAAATTCATCCCTTGCCCTAAGCCAGAAATTGTAAACTCCATCATGCTTTGGCTTTTCAATTTCAGCCCAAACATCTTCTTGATTTTCGTCAAAAGCTCCGTCTAAAGCTTGCATTGGCGCTCCAGTTCCCGGCTCAGGACAAACAGGCTCTTGGTTTATGAAATATTCAGCATAAACTATGCGATGGCAATCCCACAAGCTTGCATTTCCATAAGTTTTGTACTTGCATGAAGTTGGATTTGGCTCAACTCTTAACCACAAAATTTCAGGTCCAACTTCATCTTCTTTTTCTCTTAAGTTGCCAGTATCAACCCATCTGAAATTCGTAACTGAGTAAACACATTCAGCTTCTCCATTAGCAACACAAGAATAGCTTCTGTAGACTTCTTTCTTCTGCTCTTTTTCGTTGCAAGCATCTAAATCAACCCATCTCGTTTCTCCAGTTTCATACCAGCCATTTAACTCTGAACAATTTTGAGTTTGGTAGCTGCAAGTACAATTTGCCAAGCAATCTCCAGCATAATATCTTATGCTGCCAACGCAGTAACTTCTGCAATCGCTATCCCTTTCACATTGTGCACCACAAGAAAAAGAACAAATGTTGGAGCAAAAAGCGTTTCCACAATTTATATCACAAAGGTAAGGATTGCAAGCTTCTAACTCAACCCACCTGTTGAAAGTACAAGCTCCAAGCTTACAAACATATTCTTTTTGACCTCTTGTGCAAGCATCCTTGCAATCATAGCTAAGCTTGCACACTTCGCCTTCATTAACTGGCTCGCAGTACTGCCTTGTTTCTGTAACAGCATAACCACACATGCAATCTTCCGAGCAGTAATAGTCGCGATATTCTTCCATTCTACACCTGCTGCAATTGTTGTGAGAATAGTTCCATTCGCTTACAGCGTACCAACCATCTTCTCCGCAATCAGCATCAGAGCTACATTCAGCTCCACATTGATTTTTAACGCAAGCAAAAGTGAAACTATCGTAAACACATCCACAAGAAGCATCACAATCTCCAAATTCATCCCTTGTTCCCAGCTTATGCCCGCTACAAGTTGTTGTGCTTTGCTCACAATATTCATTGTTGCTAGTTCCTGGCAATTCACACTGCTCGCCAGGATTAATTACACCATCTCCACAATAATAACATCTTGGATCGTTGTAATGAATTGTTGGAGCACAAGGCTCTCCGCTTCCAGTGCCAACATTACAATTGCAGTTTGGCAAACAAATTCCAAAAGATGGATAATCGTAAAAGTCTGAGCCTATGCATCTATCTTCTGGGCATAAGCAATCTTTATTCTCATCACACTGAGCTCCGCATCCTCCGTAAGGAACTGTATCTTGCAAGTCATCATCAGCACAAATGTGAGTTATTGTTTCATCCCCTTGAGTGCAATAGCCTTGATTGTTGCCCAAATCAACACAATTGCTAGTGAAAGGATTCCTGAAATCCCATGTGAATGGGTTGCTATCTGGAGTATAAGTGCAAGTTGCTATTCCCGGCAAATTATAAGCTGAGCAATCAACTGGAATTCCAGGCTGACAATCTCCTTCTGGATGACACCATTCAAGCCCATTGCAATACAAACCATCATCGCATGTAGAATTGTCTGGCTGATGAACGCATCTGTCATTTTCTTCGTCGCAATAATCTATAGTGCAACTTATCACATCAACACAATCATAAGGCTCAAGATAAACGCAATTTCCTTGACCATCGCAATGGTCTACTGTACAGAACAAACCATCTGCTTCACAAGGCGTGCCTTCAGGTAAATTGCTCCTTATGCAACGATAATTTTGACAAAATTCAGAAGTGCATTCATTGTTATCATCACAATCTTCATCGGTATAGCATTCAGGCAAAGAGTAATTCAAAACAAGCTCGACCAAATCATGCAAGCTGTAACCACCATTTTTACAAGAACTATCTCTTGCTTGGAATTGAATTTTGAAATTGTTCACATCTTCAAGCGTTGAGATGAAAGGCAAGCTTATAACTTCTATTTTGTCAGAGCCAACAGGAGGCAAAGCAAAATTGAAGATTTGCCAGCTGCTTGAGCTTTGATCCCAAACTTTTATCCTTGCTCCTTGAACATACTGTGAACTCCTCTGCCACTCAAAATACAAAGTTGCATTGTTTATTGTTGTGTGCTCAGGTAAATTAGGAGAAAACCTGAATTCAATATACCTTGAATCAACATAATCATTTAAATTCCACATGTATTTTGATTGGTACCTGTTGTTATCGCTCGCATTCAGCTTTGCCAAATCTGAAACCGTTAAAGTGTAAGAAGGAGAGCTGCTTGCATCAGTTGCGCTAGTTGGATAAAAGCTTGAAACTATAGCAAAAGCTTGCACGCTTTGTATCAATAAGAATAAAGAAATCGTGATTAAAGCTATTGCCAACTTCTTTTCCATCCTTACCAACACTCTGGACCTGGGTATATTAATTAACTTTTTTTAAACATTAAATAGGTTTCGTTTTAGCATCAACTTCAACAAATTCTTCAGCTCTTCTCCTGCTTTTCTTAACTCTTAATTGCTTTATAATTCCCCAAACATTCCAAAAGATTATTATCAGCAAAATTGCTGTAATTATTGCAACAAGTGTGTTCTTTCTCACGAACTCTGCCAGAGCAACTAAAGCTGTTGGCACTTGAATTTCAAGCGGAGGAACTTCTTCTTCAGCCATAGCTGGCACTATGAAAGGCCCTGCTTTAGTTAAATTCAAGATTTGAGCTTTGAATGGATATTCCATGAAAATCGAAATATTGCCGGAAGTGTTTGTTGGTTTTAAAGTGAAAACAACAAGCTTAGAAGTTCCGGCTTCAACCATTAAATCTTGAACACCAGGCCTTACTTCCCAGTCTTCTGGTGCAATAACTTTGACTGAAACAGTTTGATTGGTTAAACCTTCATTCTTAACTTCAAAGCTTATGTTGAATTCTTCAAACTCAACAACTTTTTCAGGCACAACTATTTCTGAGATTGAAAGTTTTGGCGGTGCAGAAATTTTCAAAGCAAATTGAGTTGAATTTTCAACTTTCTTCCAGCTCCACCACTCTTTTCCCTTCACGCTCACAAGGTAAACTCCGCTCGCATTTTCTGGAACTTTGATTTCAATCCAAAACTTTTCAGGAACGCGGTAAACTCCTTTTTCAGGATTCCACTCCCTCAAAATCTTCACAACTTCAAACTTTTCTGGAATAACTTTTACTTCAAAATCTTCAGGCAATCCTGAAATTGAAATGTTGAAGTCGCGAAGCCAATAAATACCGATGTTCAAAATGCTTCCATTTATCGTTAAAGTTTCTCCTGGTGAAGCTTCAACCAAAGAAGGCAAGCTTATCACAAAACCTCTTAATGGTTTAGGAGCTTGAACTAGCTGAACAAAATTTGTCAAAAGGATTATCCCTATCATTGAAGTTATTACAAACAACAGTTTCAAATTCATTTTCATACCTATTAGTAATAAAACCTTAAACTTTTTAAGCACATATGCATAAGCTATAGCAGTTTTTTCTCTACGCAATAGAAAAAAAGCTAAAAAATTTTAAATAGTTTACTAAAAAACCATTTCAAGCTTTGGAACTGTTGGTGGTATTTTTTCCAAAGAACTCAAACTTTCAACCAGCTTTTTCCCTTTCAAAGTGATCAAATAAATTTTTCCTTTCTTGGCTATGTAGCGATGCTTCAACAAAACATCCAAATGCTTGTAAATTTCGCTGCTCCCTATTTTAACTTCATTCTTCTTGAAACTTTTCTCTATTTGTGTGTAGCTCATCGGCTGGCTATTCAACAAAAACAAAAGCAATGTTCTTTTCGCAGAACCCAAAACTTCGCTTATTTCAATTATACTTTCGTTGTTCATGGTGATTACTTAAAAGTAATTAAAAGATTTAAACTTTTCTATTAGCTTAAGCGGAAATTTTGTTCGAATTTTTGTTGTTTTTCTTTTCCTCTTTTTCAGCCAAAATCAAAGCAACTTTCTTCTCAAGCTTTTCCAAATCATCTTCTATTATCCTAACTCTATCTATAAGCCTTGCAAACATTTCAGCAAGAATAGCGTAATTTTTCTCCAATTCAATCAAGCTAATGCTCTTAGGAACAGCATTCCCCGTTATAACTTCTTTAACAAGCTTTTGCTCTTCTTTCATCTTCTTCCTCACTTTCTCTATTTTGAGTTTGGGATATAAATTATTTGTTTCAACTTAAATTTAAATTATGCAAGATTGTGCTTTTTTTGCAGTTAAAAGTTTAGTTGAAAAGATGAAAGAAGAAGTTGCTAAAATGCAAAGTATAGCTTATCCTGAGCAAATAGTTGTGGCTGAAATTTACAACATGGTCGCAAGAGTTCTTTGTGAAGCTTGTAGAAAGGGGAATTTGAAAAAAGAATGTCAAGGCGAACAAATGAAGAAAAATGATGAAATAACCATAGATTCATTCATCCTTTTGAAAGAGTTGAAGGATGAAAATTTAATTTCAGAAGAATACTACGAAAAAATTTTTGAAAGTTTGATAAAGCTTAAGCCTGAGCTTGAAGAAAAAGTGAGAAAAGATAAAGAAGCTGGCCTCTTTTGATTTCGGGGAAATAGAAGAATTAGGTGAAAAACCGGTGTCGACCTTTTTCTCCTTTTTTCTTTCCCGAATTTGAGGGGCAGAGGACTCAATACCGGTGTCGATCAGTCTACCCTTAGGGGTTAAGTCATGCCCTATCTCATCGGCCTTTGAAAACAAGCAAATGATATTAGGGTCATCCATTGGATTTAAAAAGGAGGAATCATCCCCAATTAACCCTTAATTGTGAGGCATGGTACAAAAGCTATCCAATACCTCAAAAGCTTGGAATGCCTCACTTGGGTATTGGGGTTCATTTAATTTTTTATTTATTTTCCAGCCTTAAATACTTTTCTAAACGAGCAAGTGAGCATTTCCAATCCTCACATTTTCCAAACCATTTTTCCTCGCAACCTCTAAACATTTTTCAGCCAGCTTTCTTGAAGTCAAAGGCAAGTCTTGCATCATGAAATGGGGATAAAAAGCTAGCAAAGAATAAGGGATTGTCTTGTCCAAGCTTGCTATGAAACTTGAAATTTCTTCAACTTCTCTTTCAGTGACATAGCCAGGGATTAACAAAGTGCTTGCAGTTAAAAAAGGGATTTCCCTTTTCTTTTGAAATTTTGCCAACTTTTCAAAATTCTCATAAGTCTTTTCGTTTGAAACTCCTGTCAAAGCAAGATTTAAAGGAGAAGCTCTTGGAAATTTCAAATCAAATTTTATGTTTCCTCCAGTTTTGAAAGAAATTTTTGCAAATTTTTTCAGCAACTCCCAGTTGGCGTTGCCATTAGATTCCATGCAAATCCTCAATATATCTTTCTTTTCTTTCAAAGCTAGCTTTGAAGTTTCTATTGCATGCGAAAGTTGAGGGTCTGGCGTACCGCCGAAAAAACAAATGCAAGTAACTCTTTCATCAACTTTCTTTGCAAGCTCTTGAGAAGAAACCAAAGGCTTTAATTCTTGAGTCAAATGCTTGAAGTGCCAATTTTGGCAAAACAAGCAATTGAAATTGCAAGCTCCGTAGAAAACGCTTAAATTGAAATAACCATACTCTACGCCTTTCCTCTTAGCAAATTTCGGATAGCCACAACCTGTTCCTGCAGGACAAAAATTTATGCTAACGCAATTTGTTGGCAATGCATCGTAATACCACTCCAACAAACCTTCCTCTTTTGTTCCAGCAAGCCTTACAAGTTTGCCGTTTTTATTTTCAACTAAGCTACAGTAACCTTTTTCTCCTTCAACAATTTCACACTCATTCCCACAACCAAGACATTTAACTCCTTTCTCATCCCTTGGAACAAAAGGAGTTAAGCCGAACTCTCTCCTTGAAACTTCATGAGCTTTTCTAGCAATTTCTAAAGCTTTCTCTTGTTTGTTGAGAATGCATTCTCTACACAAGCCCAAGAAATTTGATACAAGCTTTGAATTTTTACCACAAATTTTGCAAACACCCATGGTTAAGTTATTTAAATCGAAAAATAAATTTATGAAAAAACTAGCTCTTGTCTTGGCTTTTTTTCTATTCCCAGAAATTGCTCTAGCTTGTTTTTCTCCAGATTACGAGTTCAGGCTAACAATTGGCAGCTTAAAGCTGAACATCCAAAAAATTGAAAGCCTTTGCTCGGAAAAAACTTGTGTTATAGAGCAAGATTTCATCTTCACAAAATCTCATTTCGATGAAAGAGTTTCTGTGATTTTTGAAAGAGTCAAAAAAGAGTTGATTTTTCTCTTGCCTTATAGCTTAAGTGAAGAAGGAAAGCCTTTACCTTCTTTTATTGAACCGAAAAATTATGATTGGAAAAGTTTGGTTAGAACTGAACTTTCTTTTTTAAAAGAAGTTGGAGCTTTGGAAATTTCTGAAGAAGAAATAGAAAAAATTTCTGGGATTGCTGAAAATGGAAAAAACATTTATTTTTGTAAGGAGTGGAAAGTTTTGAAATCAAATTGCATTTGTGAAGATGGAGAAGAAGTTTGTTTCAGGTGTGGGAGTGGTAAAATGATTGAAACCAAACTTCCACAAGAAGTTTTGAAGTTAGAATCGAAAGAAGTTTCTCAAGATTTCATTTATTACTTGAGTTTAATAATTTTGATTGGTGTTTTTGTCGCAATTTTTTTGAGAACAAGATTCGTTCCTCAACCACCTTCTTTGCCTACTCAAACATAATTTTTCTTACATCTAATCTTGAGTCTCAAAAACAGAAGGCAAGTGAATGAGGTAAATTTTTCCTTTTTCCAAAATTATCAAAGGCTTTTTCTTCATCAAAGCATCCAAGTTTATTTCATAAACCCCTTCTCTTGGGATTCTTATCGTTTCTATACCAAACTTTATTTCCCTCTTCTTGACTTCTTTTTTAATTTCCTCCTCTTTCTTCTCTTCAATCTTCTTCTGAAGCTCTTCTTCCAAATTTTTCTCCTTAGCTTGAAACTCTTCTTCTATTTCTTTGGCTTCAACCAAATCTTGCTGAGTTTTCAAGTAGAAGAAGAAAATTGAACCACATTTCGTGCAACCTCTTAAAATTGAAGAGTCTTCATCCGAATAAATTGTTCCGCACCTAACGCATTTGTGCATGCTCATACCTTCTTCTTTATTTCAGCCAAAACGGAAAAAGAATTCGGATTTTTCTTAATTTCTTTTATGTATTTAGCTGGCCCTATCAAAGTCAAGCCGGTTTTCAAGCTAGTTTGAACATCTTTTTTCCCTGAAATGCTCGCGAAAAATGTTGCTATTTTATCTTTGCTTTCAGAGATTTTTTCAGCCAATTTTGTTAAACCTTTTGCTGGTTTCTTTAAACTTGCAACTTCAATTCCTGGAAAGCCGTCGTCAACCCTTCTCATCGTTTCTTTAATCAACTCCATTTCTTCTTCCGGGCTCATGACTCCATCTGTAACCAAAATTGTTCCGTCTTTAACTTTGTTCAAGATGAAGTTTATCCTTTTTTCTCTTGGTTTTTCTTCAAGAACTGCTGAAGAGACGAAATCGAACTTGAGTTTCATCAACCTCCCCTCACATACTTAGCTATAGCTTCGTAAAGAGAATCCATGTTTTTCCCTTTCAAGGCAGAAATTTCAACAACAGGATAAGTTGGAAATGCTTCCCTTATCAACTCTGGCTTCGCTCCTTTTTTATCAATCTTGTTGGCAACAATTATCACAGGGATTTTCCTTGCTTCCAAGTTTCCTAAAAGAGTTATGTTGACTTGAGTTAATGGGTCGCGAGTTGCATCCATAACTGCTAAAACAGCATCAACATTACTCAACCATTTTATTGCTTCTATGACTCCATCTGTAGCTTCCCTTGCCCTCTTCCTTGCTTCTTTTTTTGATAAGCCATATTTCAAAAAGCTTCGATAATCAACTTTAGTCGACAAACCAGGCATGTCCAAAATTGTCAAAATCAATTTTTTCTTCCCAACTTTTATTTCAATTTTTTCCTTTTTTTGGACTTTCCTTGTTTCATGGGGTATGCCTGTAACTTTACCTATTTCTTCACCAGTCCAATCAAGAGAAATCCTGTTCGCTAAAGTTGTTTTTCCTACTCCAGTCTCACCGTAAAGCCCAATTTTAAGGTTTCTCTTCAAACCAAAAATGCGGTAAAGCAAGCTCAAAAAGCTTTTGAAATTCATCTTCTCTTTTTTATATTTATTTCCCGAAATTTAAATCGGTTTTCGTTATTTTCACTATTTTGCCGTTCAAAACCTCAACTCTTGCCACAACTCTCCATCTTTCGCTGCTTTCTTCATTCTTCAAAACTTGCCCTGTGTAAGAAATTTTTTCATTTTTTAAAATCATGAAAATTAAAAAAAGCAAAAGGATGAAAATTGCAAGCGAAGCTTTCATAGCATCACTAGTACTTAGCAATCAAATCGTAAGTCCCGTTGTAAGCTAAGATGCAAAAACTTCCGTTTGGCAAGATTTCTGCTAAAGATTTGAAAGCAAAGCCGTAAGTTGAGTTGTAGTAAACGCTTGTTTTGCATGTTGTGTAAGTTATGTTATCTGGAATTTCAAGGTAAGTGCTGTTTGATTTGAATTGGCTTGGGTTTGTACCAATTGGCACGAGCCAAATTTCTTTAGCGGGCCAAGTGTAATTACCAAGCCTAAAAGTTATAGCTCCTGTCAACATTCCAAAATTCACAAAAATTTCTTGAGGTTCAAGTTGTGATATTTCGCCTTCTCTTATGTTTACGCTTATAGCTTGAGCCGAACAAGCAAGCAGAGCTACTGCAATTATTCCTACAAAAAATTTTTCCAGTTTCATGAAAAGCTTTTGAAATGAAGCTCAGCATAAAGATTTTTAACTCCTTGAGGTGTAGCTAACTTTCAATCGAATAAATTTTTATGTTTACGAAAAAATTAACTTCATATGAAATTAGATAAAAATCTCACAAAAAGGTTGTACGAGATTAAAGATTTTGTTGATAGAGCTCTTTATACTACAAAAGAAACTTTTAAAGATAAGAGGGTCCAAAAATGGACAGTTTGTGGTATTGTCACTTATGGCTTACCAGCTTTTTACAGGGCCATTACAAGAAATCCAGACTTGCCTTATATACCACTTATAGTAAGCCAGAATGAATACATACCTGTTAACCTGCCAGAGAAATTAATAGTTAACCCAATTGCTCCTGGAGGTGTAGGTGCTGTAATTGGTGAAACTTTTATCAAAAAATTTAAAGCAACTGAAAGAATTGAAAAGTATGTGAGCAGAGTTATAGGGTCTGTAGCTACAACAACTATTTGGACTTCCATACAATATTGTGGGCATGTTTTGTGTGATATGCTAAAAATTCAATGGCCATCTGGAGGAAATCCATTCGAACCACCCAATGTCTACCCATTCAATTTATTGATAGCACTCACGCTTGCACCACTAATACCTTATGTAGTAGATTATTTAAAACTAAAAATGAAAAGAAATAGTGATGAAGTATAATAAATTTTTGGTTTCATTAATTATCATTACCACCATTTCATTAACACTCTCCTTTTTTGCATGTATTCTTAGCTACGGTGCTTACATAGAAGTAAAGAGGATATCATCTTACATCCAACTTCCAATCCCAGAATATACACCATCTACAGCCGTATTTTCAACTCCTTTTACAGGTGCATTTGTTCTTGTAGCCTCTTCCATATCTTTACTTTTGATTTTCTCAATTTTGATTATCCTTCTGATTTTTGTTTTTAGAAAGTAGTTTAACTTTCAATTTTTCTGAATCTCAAATCTCTATTCATGAAAATTTCGGGTAAGACCAAAAAGGCCAAAGAACTCATTGCAAGAACTAAAAACATTTCCTTCATCCCAATTGGAGATGTTTCAAAAACTTGTTGGAAGAAGGGAAGGTAAACTACCATCAACTGTAAGAAGAAAGAAATCAAAACAGCTACCAAAAGCTTTTTGTTGTCTAAAAATCCTTTCTTGAAAACCGATTTGTTTTCTGAGCGGCAATTGAAAACGAAGAAAAGCTCGAAGAAAACTGCTGTGCAGAAAACCATAGTCCTTATTTCTTTTTGGCTGTAGCCTGAATTAAAGCTCCAGATGAAAATGGTGAATGTGGAAATGAAATTTACTAAGCTTGCTGTTAATATGAAGAGGAGCATGCCGTGCAAAATTCCTTGTTTCGGATTTCTTGGCTTCTTTTTCATCAAACCTTCTTCGTAAGGGTCTGCACTCAAAGCCAGAGCTGGTAAACCATCTGTAACAAGGTTGATCCAGAGAATTTGCAAAGGCAATAAAGGCAAAGGTAAATTTGGTATTAATGTTGATAAAAGAATTGCAGCCGTTATTAAAGCTATTTCATCAAAATTGATACAAAGCAAAAACCTAACAAACTTCCTTATGTTATCGTAAATTCCTCTTCCTTCTTCCACAGCATTAACTATTGTAGCAAAATTGTCATCAAGCAAAATCATGTCACTTGCTTCTTTTGCAACATCTGTTCCTTTAATCCCCATCGCAACTCCAATATCAGCTTTTTTCAAAGCAGGAGCATCGTTTATTCCATCTCCAGTAACAGCAACTACATGACCTTTCTTCTTCAGAACCTTAACTATTCTTGACTTGTGTTGAGGTGAAACTCTTGCGTATATTGAAATTTTTTCGATTTTTTCTTCAAGCTCTTCATCGCTCATTTTATCAAGCTCTTCTCCAGTTAAAACTTCTTGGTCTTCTGTCAATCCTATTTCTCTTGCTATTGCCAAAGCTGTGAGTTTGTGGTCGCCAGTTACCATAACAACCTTTATTCCAGCTTCTTTGCAAATTTCTATTGCCTTTTTAACTTCTGGTCTAGGAGGATCTATCATCCCAACAAATCCAAGAAAAGTTAAATTTTTTTCTAAATTTTTTTCTTCAACTTTCTTGATTTTCTTGTAAGCTAAAGCTAAAACTCTAAAGCCTTGCTTTGCCATTTCTTCCATTTCCAAGTTTATTTTTGCTTTTTTTTCTTCGCTCAACTTTTCTTTTTTACCGTCTTTGAGCAAAAAAGAAGAGATTTTAAGAACTTTTTCAGGAGCACCTTTCGTGAAAACCACAAACTCTTCCCCTTCTTTGTAAACTGTTGTCATAAGCTTCCTTTCAGAAGAAAATGGAATTTCAAACACAGGCTCTTCTTTCCTAGCAAGACCAGCTTTGGAAGCCAAAACAACTAAAGAGCCTTCAGTTGGGTCTCCAACGACATGCCACTTCCCTTCTTTCAATTCAAGAGTTGTGTGATTGCAATAAACTCCTGCTTTGATCAAAAGCATGAGGTCTTTGTTTTTCGAAACATCTATTTTATTTCCACCTAACAAAAATTCTCCTTTTGGCTCAAAGCCTGTGCCGGAAACTTCGTAAACTTTGCCAGAACACCAAATTTTTTTAACACACATCTCATTTACTGTCATCGTCCCTGTTTTATCAGCACAAATCACAGTTGTGCATCCTAAGGTTTCAACAGCAGAAAGCTTTCTAACCAAGGCATTTCTTTTGGCCATCTTGTTAACTCCTAAAGCTAAAGCTACTGTAACAACTGCTGGCAAGCCTTCTGGAACTGCCGAAACTGCTAAAGCCACTGCTGTGAAGAAATCATCAACAATATTCAAATCTTCCAAATAACCTAAAATGAAAACAAACAAACAAATTAAAAGGACTAAAGAGCCAAGCCATTTTCCAAATTTATCAAGTTTTTTCTGCAAAGGAGTTTCTTCTTCCTCTTCTTCAATCTCTTTTGCTATTTTCCCTAGTTCTGTGTTCATGCCTGTTTGAACAACCACTGCTTTCCCCCTTCCTCTAGCAACATAAGTTCCCATGAAGACCATGTTGCTCCTTTCAGCTATTGGCAAATCTTGAATTGGTTTGGTTTGCTTTTCGACTGGAGTTGATTCTCCGGTTAAAGTTGATTCGTCCGTAGCTAAATTGAAAGTTTCTATTAAACGAGCATCGGCAGGAATAGTTTCACCTTCTTCTAAAACTATTATGTCTCCTGGAACAAGCTCTTCTGAAAGAATTTCCGTTTGCTTACCTTCTCTCAAAACCTTGACTTTTTTCACCATCATCTTCTTCAAAGCTTCCATAGCTTTTTCTGCTTTGTATTCTTGGTAAAAGCCGAGGAAAGCGTTAAGCATTAAAATCGCAACTATAGCTGAAGCATCGAGAAATTCTTTCAGCAAAAAAGAAACTATTGCAGCAACAAGCAATATAGCTATTAAAAAACTTTTGAATTGCCTTAAGAAAATTTTGAGAGGAGAGATTTTCTTCTTTTCTTCGATTCTGTTGAAGCCGAATTTTCCAAGCCTCTTTTTGGCTTCTTCTTCGCTCAACCCTTTTTCATCACTTTCAAGAGCCTTTAAAACTTCTTCTTTTTCCAAAGTGTGCCAATTGATTTGATCCATCAAACTTAATTTAGCTTTTTCTCCAAATATCCTTTAACTTTCTTCAAGAGCCATTCTTTTCGAAACTTCTGAAAAGCCATAATTCTTGTAAGCTGAAATTCCTATCTCATTTTTAGAATCCACCAAAACTTCAATGAGCTTTATTTTTCTTTTCTTAAACCATTTCAACAATTCTTCAAACAAATTTCTTCCTATTCCTTTTCTCCTGAATTTTTCTTCAACGAAAGCTACATCTATTTCTCCAAATCTCTTTTCATACAAATAGCTTGGAGATTTGCGAATTGAGCCAAGCATTATTGCAATAGGCTTTCCTTTTTTAACAGCCACCAAAAATTTTCTATTCCTTCTCTTCTTTGCGAAAAATTTTTCCAAGCTTTGCCTTATTTTTTCTTCCCTTTCTTTCCCAGACAAGTATCTTTTGCTATTAAGCTTATGGTGATAATCCGTTAGCTTCTTCCAAAGCCTTACAATATCTTCGAAATCTTCTTTCCTTGCTTCTCTTATCTCAATTTCTTCAAGCACCATAATTATTTTTTGCGATTATAAAGATTTTTCTTCTCGTACTCGCAAAATTCAAAAAAAGGGCAAGCGTAACACTTAGGATTTCTTGTTAAACAAATCTCTTGCCCAAACTTGACGAAGCCCAAATTCACAAAATACCTTTCTTTTTCAGGGGTAATTTCTTCAAGGCTCTTCCTTATTTCCATGTATTTAGCTTTTTTCTCAACCAGACCAAGCCTTTTGCTACAAACTTCAACATGCACATCTACAGCTATTAGAGGAAGACCAAAACCGTAAGACAAAACAATGTCAGCAGTTTTATTTCCAACTCCAGGAAGCTTCAGCAGCTCTTCTCTTGAGTTTGGAATTTTTCCCTTCAACTCTTCAACCAATATCTTACACAGCTTTTTTAATTTCTCGGCTTTTTGCTTGTACATGCCTGAAGGTTTTATCAGCTCTTGTAATTTTTTGTCGGAAAGTTTTAAGATCTCTTCTGGAGTTGAAGCAACTGAAAACAATTTTTCGGAAGCTTTCCTCGTGTTTTCATCTCTAGTTCTTTGAGAGAGGATTGTTGTTACCAAAAGCTTGAAAACATTTTTCTTGAGCTTGAGGAATTCTTTTATTTCTTTCCCGTATTTTTTCTTCAAGAATTTCAAGATAAGATTCATCTTCTGCTTCTTGTCCATACAAAACCTTATAAAGTTTGTATTAATAAATTCCAATTTAAACTAATTTATGACGAAATGTGGGATTGGTTTGTGTGGAAGTTGTGTGGATGGAACTTTTTTGAAACATTATCAATTATTTTGAAGTTCGTTCACAACAAAATAGAAAGTTTACCAAATTTCCACTCACTTATGCAAAATATTTTCTTAACTCATGATTATAAAAAATGGTGAAGAAGAGTTCAAGTAATTGTTTAGAAAAATAACATCTTACACCGGAAATATCGGAAATCTACTTCCAAAAAGTAGATACGGTATAGGGATAATATTTTAGCGAGAAGAGAAATGAAAATCTTGGATATAGTTAAAATCATACCTAAGAAAAACCCGAGAACTGGATCTGATATAGTGCTTACTGTAAATAAAGAAAAAATAAAAATTGTTTGGATCAATAGAGGCAAAAATGGTAAAATATTGAATTTACAAAACCAGTCTAAACCCATTACAATTCCAAGATTTCTAGTTCTCTCAGAAGAGTTTGGTGAAGTTTTGGGAATGTATTATGGTGATGGCACGAAAAATGATACCAGCTGTGTTGAATTTGCCAACTCTGCACCAGAACTTCTTTTAATGTGGATTAAATTTTTGGAAAATTATAAAATTCCCAAGAAGGAGATGAAATTTATCGTGAAAGTAGCTGAAAATGCCAAATTAAAATACAATATTAGTGAAGATGAAATCAGAGATTATTGGAGAAATATTTTGTGTATACCTAAAAAGAAAGAAATAAAAGTAGTGTGGGTGAAAACTCCTGGCAAACCTTCTGAATATATACAACGATATGGTACTGTAGCTATTCGCTATTCTAATGCTACTTTTTCATTTTTCTTTAATTTGCTCATCCAAAATCTTAACAATTTTATAATTAAAAGTAGGGAATTCTTGATAGGCTTCTTAAGAGGCGTGGTTGCCGCTGAGGGGAATGTTAACCTTAGAGCTAATGGATCTCTTAGTTTAATCAGAATAGCCGGAAACAAAAAGGAAAGGAATTTCATCAGTAGTTTATTCATTAGATACTTAAAAATTAGAACTAAAGATGATGACAGTAGCAATCAAATATACATCAGCTCTTTAAAAAATTTAAGAAAAGTTAAAAAACTAAAATTGGTTGAACTAAATTTAAGAAAGAAACAACAATTTGAAATGGGGTATGAAAGACTTATTCAAAACATCAAAAACAAGAAGCATGATAGTAATTGTGTGTTAAAAAATAGAAAATCTCTACAATTACTGTATTTACTATCTAAAAACTCTTTGACAAAAAAACAATTAGTTAAATATCTCAAAATTTCTGATAAATATGTAAGAAATTTGTTAAATGGTTATACGCGAAAAGGATATAAGTATAATGGGTTAAAAAAACTAGGTCTAATAAAATCTGTTAAAATTAACGGTAGGGAAAAATTATGGAAAATAACACCAAAGGGTCAAGAATTTTTGATGCAATCGATCCTCGAGTTCGGTCAGCCTTATGTAAACTTGGAATTAAGGAACTAACACTCATACAAGAACAAAGTGTATCACCCATTTTATCTGGGTTGAACACATTGTTGATATCCCCAACAGGAACAGGTAAGACACTTGCCGCTTTATTACCAATCTTCACATTGTGGTTAAAAAACAAACCAAAACCAATAAGCATACTCTACATATCCCCACTTAAGAGTCTCAACAGGGATGTGGTAGAGCATATGCTGCATTGGTGTAACGAATTGGGTATAGAAGTTGCAGTAAGACATGGTGATACATCAGCTTATGAAAGAAAACTTCAAGTTGAATTTCCAAACGATATGATGATAGTTACGCTAGAAACTCTACAGCCCATATTGGTTGGTAAAAAAATTCGTGAATATCTGAAAAACGTAAAGTGGGTGATAATAGATGAAGTTCATGAGCTTGTTGACAGCAAGCGTGGAACTCAACTTGCTATAGCTTTAGAAAGATTGAAAGCACTTGCTGGCCATGATTTTCAAATTATTGGTTTGTCAGCAACGGTTGGCTCGCCAGAGAAAGTTGCAAGATTCCTTTGCCCAAGTGGGAACATTGAAATTATCAAAGCGGTTCAACCAAAAGCCATGGAAATAAAAGTCTTGAGCCCAAAACCTGAAGCTCAAGATGAAAAAATAGCTAACAAGCTTTTCGTCTCTAAAGAAACTGCAACAAGGCTTAGGACTATAATGGAATTAATTAAAAAATCTCGCTCTGTTTTAACTTTCACCAACACAAGAGAGTTTGCAGAAATATTGGCTTCAAGGATTAAAGCTTTGGATAAAGATTTTCCTGTAGCTGTTCATCACTCAAGCTTGAGCAAAGAAGTTAGAATTAAAGCTGAAAAAGAGTTCAAAGAAGAAAAAATAAAGAGTATAATAGCGACTTCCAGCTTGCAGCTTGGAATTGACATCGGTTCAGTAGATTTGGTTCTGCAGTACATGTCTCCTCGCACAGTCACGCAAGCAATCCAAAGGATAGGAAGGAGTGGACATGGAGTTGAAAGAACGAGCAAAGGAATTATAATAGCGACAGATGAAGATGACATTTTCGAATCAGCAGTTATAGCAAGAAAAGCTTTGAGCGGAGAAATCGAAGATTTGAGATTGCACGAAAACTCTTACGATGTTTTAGCCCATCAGCTTGTCGGCTTAACTTTGGACAATTGGAAAATTGAAGTGCAAAAAGCTTACGAGCTTGTGAAAAGAGCTTATCCTTACAAAAATCTCAGCTTCAAAGAATTTTTAGAAGTTTGCAATCAACTTCAGCAACTTGGCTTGATTTTTTTGAACAGCTTTATAAAAAAGAGGAGGAGGGGCTTTGAATATTACTTCAACCAGCTTTCAACAATTCCAGACACGAAGCAATTCAAAGTTTTTAACAGCTTAGACAATTCTTTCGTAGGAGTTTTGGACGAAGAGTTTGTTGCTTTGAATTGTGAGCCTGGTTTAACTTTTATACTAAAAGGAGAAGCTTACAAGGTAATTTCAGTTGAAGAAGATAAGATTTTGGTTGAGCCAGTTGAAGATTTGGAAGCCGCTGTACCTGGATGGGAAGGAGAATTGATCCCTGTACCTTTTGAAGTTGCACAAGAAGTTGGGAGGCTAAGAAGTTTAATATACTCTCAACTCAAAAGAAAAAGCAAAAGAGAAATAGTGGGATGGCTTCTTTCTTCTTACCCTATTGACGAAAATTGCGCTAAGAAGATGGTTAAGTTGATTGAAAAGCAAGGAGAATATGGAGTTGTACCAGACGACAAAACAATTTTAATCGAAGATTATGAGAATTTTGTTTTAATCCATGCTTGCTTTGGCTCTCTTGTGAATGAAACTTTGGGAAGGTTTATTTCTTCATCTTTAACAGCAAGGATTGGCTCAGTTGGTTTAAAGACAGATGCTTATAGGATCATCTTGAATTTACAAGTAAAGAATTTAGACCTTCTTAAAGAAATTTTGTTCAAAACAAAACCAGAACATTTGAAGAATTACATCGAGCTCTCTTTACCAAATACCAAACTTTTCCAATGGAAATTCGTGCACGTGGCAAAAAGGTTTGGAGCTATAGCAAGAGATGCTGAATACGGTAAAGTGAAGCTGGAGAAGATAATAGAAAGTTATGAAGGTACGCCAATTTTCAAAGAAACTTTGAAAGAACTAGAAACAGAAAAATTTGATTTGGAAAAAAGCGAAGAAATTCTAAGGAAAATACAAAGCGGGGAAATAAAAGTTGTTTTCAAACAAGGTCTTTCACCGCTCGGGAAAATAGGCTTGAAGCACGAATTCTTGGAAATTGTTGGAGCTTCAAGACCAGAAGCTGAAATCTTTGAATTGTTCAAAAAAAGGCTTTTGAACACAAGCGTAAAGCTTGTTTGTATGAATTGTGGTCAATGGCAACAAACATTCTTGGTTAAAGAAGTAGATGAAAGAATTAAATGCAAAAAATGTGAAGCAAAACTTTTAGCAATCGTTAGTCCTGCGAATCAAGAAGCTCAAAAGCTTTTGAAGAAAAGCATGAGAGGAGCTTTATCAAAAATTGAGAAGAAAAGGTTGGATAAGCTAATTCAAACAGCTGATTTGTTTTTGGTTTATGGCTCAAGAGCTGTTAAAGCTTTGGCAGCTCGAGGGATTGGGCCGGAAACTGCTAAAAAGCTTTTAGCAAGATTTTACAAAGATGAAGACGAATTCTTGAAAGCTATTTTGGAAGCTGAGAGGAATTACTTGAGAACAAAGCGCTACTGGAAAATTTAGCCCAAGCAGTCAGCTTTATCTTTGCAAACTTTTCCTGCATGTTCTCCGCAAAAAGTGTTGCAAATTTTCTCTTGGAGTTGAGAGCTCAATTCACAATCACATTCTTCTGAGCTCGTGAGAAATTGGAAAAAGCTTGCTAAAGATTTCCCTGCCCTGAATCCAGTTGGGCTTAGCATGTCAGCTATTAGAAGTGTTGTGATGAAACAAAGCAAAATTATCCCTGCTAATATAGCTCCTGTCCTTGCAATCATAATTTAAAATTCTTTTTTAAAAATAAAAAACTAAGTCTTTTCTTTTGGGAAGATGAAAATGCTCAAGATTCCCCCTACAGCCCCGCCCAAATGAGCTAAGTTTGAAATTGAAGTGGGCAATCTCAAAATTAGAGAAAAAATCCAAGAGAAAATGAAGAAGAAAATTGCCAAGCCAACTGGAATAGAATTTGGTATTATTAGATTTAAGAGTAAAATTACACAAACCATTAAAAGGAAAATCGCGTTGAAAGTTGCAACATCTTGAACTATTAAAAAAGGTAAAATCAGCTCTATGAATGGGAATAAAGAGAGCAAAACTAGCAAAGTCGGTATTTTTTGCGTTGGTTGTGTTAAAGCTGCCACAGTCATTAAACCGAAAATAGAGCCTGAAGAACCTATTAAAGGGAAACTCATTGGTAATTTGAGCAAGATCCTGTTCATGATGTCAAAAATTGCCGCCAAACAGCCGGAAGAAATGTAAATTGAGAGAAAGGGAATTTTACCTATGTGCTTCTCTAAAACAAGACCAACTGCCGTTAAAGCCATGAGATTCCCGAACAAATGAAAAATGTCTGCATGGATGAAAGTGTAGGTTATTAAGGAGTAAAGAGTTGGTCTTTGTGGCACGAACCCAAATTTCTCAAAATAGAAGCTCAAGTTAACTTCTGCTTCAGGGTTTAAAATTCTTTCTCCTATGTTCATTGTGAAAAGAAAAACCGAAATCATCAAGCAAGTGAGAAGCGTTGTCATGAAGGGAAAATCTTCTTTCATAATAATATTTTGGTCTAAAAGAAAAATAACATTGCTATGCTTGCGAGAATCAAAAAGAAGAAAATCTTTCCTATCGAAAAAGCAATTTCTCTTTGCTTCAAAGCAAAAGCCAAAAGCCACTTAGAGAAAGTGTTTGAAATTGAAGCTAGTATTAAGCTTTTAACTGCAATAGAAGGGGAAATTGTTGAAAAAGCTGAAGAAGAAAGTGAAATTGTTATCGCATCCATGTTTGCTAAACCTGCTAAAAAAGATATCAAGTAAATGGCTTCTTCACCAAAAAATAATTTCACAAAGTGTATTAGGACTAGAGTGAGAAGCAACAGAGCTGTGAAGAAAAACGCAACTTTGAATTGCAAGGGCGAAGTCAAAATCATTGGAGATTTTTTTCCTCTTGTTTTTCTGCTCAAGTAAATTGCCGGTAAAAAATTGAGTATAGCTAAAATGAAAAATGGTTGAAAAATCAAAGGAAGCAAATTGAAGTTGAAGATGCTTGCTAAGAAGAAAACTCTTAAGAACATGGTAGCAGATGCTAACAGTATTGAAACGACTGCAATTTCCAAAATCTTTTTGTTCTTCTTCACTTCTTCTATCATTGAAATTGTAACTGCTGTTGAAGAAACCATCCCGCCTAAAATTCCAGTTAAGATTACCCCCTCTCTCCCTTTAAAAATTTTTATCAAAATGTAAGCTATGAAGCTTATTGAAAGCACGGCAACAATGCTTGCCCAGATCAAAAAAGGGTTGAAAATTCCTAAAGGGTCTACGTAGCGATTTGGTAAAATTGGCAAAACAACGAAAGAAAGGACTGCGAAGAAAACAGCACTCCATATTTCTTCCCTTTTCAAATGTTTGGAAAAAGTATGCAAGAGCTCTTTTGAAGCCAAGAGAAATGTCAGCAAAATTGCTAAGGAAATTGAAATGTAGAACGGAAAATTGTCGAAGTAAACCAAAACTCCTAGAAGAAAAGTTAGTAGAAAAGCGAACTCAGTTGTTAGTCCATACCTTTTCTTTTTAGATTTGTTTATGTAGCCTAAGGTTGTGAGAATTCCAGAAATGACAAAAGCTATGTAGAAGGGTAAGAAAGAGTTAAGCAAGAAAGAAAAGTGAGCTGAAATTGTTCCGAGCAAAGATGCTAAGATGAAAGTTCTAACTCCTTGGGCAAATTCTCCTTTCCCTCTTTGCTCCCTTTCTATCCCTATCAAAGCTCCTATTCCTAAGGATAAAACAAACTTGAGAAAAACTTCCGGAACCATAATTAATTTTAGCCTTTTGAAATCAAAAAGTTTTTTTCAACTTCTTTCAAAATTTCTTCAAAAACTTTCTCTTTTTCTTTGTTCCCATCTATAACCACAATTTTCTCATCTTTCAAAATTTTCGGCAATTCCAAGAAGTTAGCCCTAACTTTCTTCAAAAACTCTATTTGCTCGAATTTTTTCCTTTCTTCAATTTTTCTGTTTTTATCTTTCTCAATTCTTTCAATCACCACTTCTGGCTCAACATCCAGAATTATTGTTAAGTTTGGTTTGATGAAGAATTTGTTCAGCTCTAAAAGCCATTTCAACTCTAAGCCTTGAGCTTTTTGGTAAGCTAAAGTTGAATGGTAGTAGCGATCTGAAATAACTATTTTGCCTTGCTCTAAAGCTGGAATCACAAAAGTTTTCAAATGCTCTTCCCTATCAGCGCAGAAAAGGAAAGCATCAACTAAAGGCAAATCCACTTCTTTAAGATATTTCCTTGAGAGCAAGCTACCTATTTCTCCTTGTGTTGGCTCATGAGTTAAGATTGCTTCCCTCTTTTCTTTCAAAAAATTGAAGAGAAGGTTTGATTGCAAGCTTTTGCCA
>Ga0105162_1000626_pt1 | contig 22378 bp, 22 predicted proteins | sample JNZ201metaG_FD_81532 | JGI IMG/M metagenome (GOLD analysis project Ga0105162, IMG submission 81532) | Hot spring microbial communities from Jinze hot spring, China to study Microbial Dark Matter (Phase II) - JNZ 20120812A | ecosystem: Environmental > Aquatic > Thermal springs > Hot (42-90C) >...
TCGGCTAAAGACCAGAGGTCTATGGTCTTAAGGTTCCACACTCAGACTGCTGGAGTGCTTTTAACGGCTCAGCAGCCCATGGTTAACATAATAAGGACTACTCTTCAGGCTCTAGCGGCAGTTCTGGGTGGAACTCAGTCTCTCCACGTTAACTCCTACGATGAGGCTCTATCGCTACCTACGGAAGAATCTGTCAAGCTATCTATTAGAGTCCAGCAAGTGCTCCTCTACGAGTCCGGAGTTGCTGACACTATTGACCCTATGGGAGGTTCCTACTACGTAGAATGGTTAACAGACCAGATAGAGGAGAAGGCATGGAAGTATCTTGAGGAAATAGAGAGAATGGGTGGAATGCTTAGAGCGATTAAGCTGGGGTATCCGCAGCGCGAGATTGCTAGAGCTGCTTACGAGTGGCAGATAAAGGTCGAAAAGAACGAGATACCTATAATTGGAGTAAACATGTTTACGGAGCCTGAGGCTCCGAAAGTGAAGATCCTAAAGGTAGATCCAGTATCGAGGGAGAGAGTGGTCAGCAGGTTGAGGAAGCTGAGGGAGAGTAGGGACCAAGTGAAGCTTAGAACTGTCGTCGATAACGTAAGGAGAGCTGCGGAGAAAGAGGATGTCAACATATTCATACCGATATATGAAGCAGTAAAAGCTGGTGCTACTATCGGAGAAATTAGTGGAGCTCTAAGGGAAGTGTGGGGAGAGTGGAGAGCTCCTGAGATATTCTAAAGGTTACTAGCACTAAGTACCCTTTTTCACCTCGCTTAAGTGCTTCAACTAGGGCCCTATCTAGGTCTTTCGAAGCTTTATTGGATCTCAACCCGATAGTTGAGTCATCTACATAGTGAGACTTTCTGATTATTAGCTTCTGCGCGTTTTTAAGTGTGAGCTTGTCGGAGCCTTCAGCTATGAAGTAGTCAAAGAGTCCGCTACTAGTTATGATTATTCCGAGCAGTGTCCCCCCTATCTTGAGGTTTTCCTTTATGCACTGTCTCAAGTCTGAAGCTCCCTTATTGCTCTTAATACCAATTATGCAGTCACCTCTCGGTGTTAGGTAATCATCTCTCGTTACTTCGAGCGTGGTTCGGTGGGTTGCTCGAACGTTTACATGGCCCTCGAAAGTCACGACATCTATACAGTACTCCAAAGACATACCCCATAGTATATCGAGAAACAGCTTATCACCCCCCATAACCTATCTAATTCGGGGTGGGCCTATCTTTAAGGATGAGCGAGAGAGAGTGATACGTTCTCTAGTGGCAGAGGGTTACCTATCTAGCCAGACCGTAATTGAAGCAATGCTCAAGGTTCCTCGGGAGGAGTTCGTCCCACCTGAGTACAGGAGGTTTAGTTACTACGATACGCCACTACCTATTGGATACGGTCAGACGATAAGTGCTATGCACATGGTCGCCATAATGACTGAGAAGCTCAATCCGATGCCTGGCCATAGAGTTCTGGAGATTGGAACTGGAAGTGGCTACCAGGCAGCAGTACTAGCGGAGATCGTCGGAATTAAGGGACATGTCTGGACCATAGAGAGAATTCCCGAGCTAGCTGAGTACGCTTTCGCAAACCTAAGGAGGACTGGCTACATCGATCGCACAACAGTTGTCGTAAGTGACGGCAGTGAAGGATTTCAGCCCGCCGCACCTTACGACGGAATAATAGTTACAGCGGCAGCACCCGACGTTCCCAAACCCCTAATAAAGCAGCTTAAGAAGGGAGGTAGGCTAGTCATCCCAGTGGGTAATAGGTGGGTTCAAGTACTGAGAATCATAGTGAAAGAAAACAGCAAGCTCTGGGCTGAAGACGTTCTCCCGTGTGCGTTCGTACCCTTAATAGGTAGGTACGGATTTAAGAGCTACTGAAAAGCCTATAGTCGAAGAAGTAAAGCAGTTAATCAAAGATTATAGCATTTGGAGCAGAGAGTCCACAAAGCTTGCATAGTATAGCAGTCTCTATCGTTTCATTAGCGATGCCAGTCATAGCTGTAGTTTTTATTAAGCCAGAGCCGGTTCTGTGGTTTAGGTAATGACGATCGGAGAGTATTTTCAACTTTGAACATTTCCACATCACTCCTAAATTACAACCTGAAAGCAGCATTAAGTATAGCTTTTATTTAAAGATGATGAAAGCTTATCCCGCTACTTTACGCGTAACGCATTAACCACCTCGGAAGATATCATGAGCGTATTACAGAGCTCAAGTAAAATATGAACGTTAACTCGAGAACTGGGTTGATGCGTGCTGCATTCAGCTTATATACTAAAGGAGATCGAGTACATGGTGAACAGAAAGATGGTCGGGAAAGCTAGAGTCATGAAGTTTAAGGAGGCAGAGGAGTTTCCCGCTCCTCCCCCCTCTAAAAAGGTTAGTAAAATACTTATAGATCCTGTACTGGGTTCTACTAATGTTGCCATAGGTATAGTAACATATCCCCCCGGAGAGAAAGGTTCACCCCATGCCCATGAAGACTGCGAAGAGTTCATGTTAATACTTAAAGGAAGGGCCAAAGTCGTTAACGAAGATGGTAGCTTTGAGATCGCTGAACCACTCGACTTAATATATGCTCCACCTAAAACTAAGCACTCCATAGAGAATGCCGGCAATGAGGACCTAGTGTTTGTGTGGATATACTCTCCCCCTGGAGAAGAGAAAAAGATCCGCGAGAGAAAATCTAAGAAATAAATTCAACCAGTTCTTTAGCTTTGTTTAAAAATACTATAGGATATCTTAATAAAAAATTCAGTAAGTAATTCAATAAGTCTTTTATTCAAAGTGTATTTATATTTGAATGCACAGTTATAGTGTGGTGTATCTAATGCCCGCAGTAAAGCTATGGGAAATGAAGTGGCCTGAGTTAGTTGAATATACTAAGAGAGTTTGTGATGTAGCCATAGTTCCGGTGGGGTCTATAGAGCAGCATGGTCCTCACGCTCCTCTAGGTACCGACTCCCTAAACGCAATAAAGGTTGCCGAAATGGTCTCAGAGAGGACGGGTGCGGTACTTGCGCCTCCGATATGGTACGGAGCCCACATGTATCATCAGCTAGGTTTTCCTGGAACCGTACCCATAAGGTCAGATATCCTAAAGGAGTACCTTAAAGATGTCATAAGGGGTCTAGTTAACGCAGGCTTTAAGAAAATAATAGTGTTAAACGCTCATGGGCAGCAGTGGGTCCTTGTTGGTGCATTACATGACATAGCCCCCGAGGTTAAAGTTTTCATAGCTGTAGCCACCCTTTGGGAACTAGCTAGAAAGACCATAAATGAAGTATGTGAAGAACCGTTTAGACACGCCGACGAGTGTGAAACGTCCATCTCGCTAGCTCTGTATCCAGAGCTCGTTGACATGGGTAGAGCTGGCAAAGAAAAGCCACCAACATTTGTAGACCATGAGTATCTCGGTGGAACTACCTACATGCCCGAGGAGGGAGGCTTCCCGCACCACAATATAACGGCATTCTACTTCCAGAAAGAGACTCTGAAGTTGGGCATACTAGGTGATGCCACCAAGGCCTCAGCCGAAAAAGGCAAGGTCATCATTGAAGACGCTGTTAACAGGCTATCGCAGTTTATAAACGACTTACTGAAGAAGTTCCCGCCTGGAGTTAGCCCGTTTCAGTAACTAAATACCTGCATTAAATTAGGAGCAAATAAAGGGGGGTAAGGCATAAATACGAACGATTTTTATTGTTTGGTGCTAGTATTGCGGCTTCTCAATATCTTAGCTCTCTCTCTGGCTTTCTCTACTACTTCCTCCACATAATTTCTCCCAGTGCTATCTATAACAACTATTAGGGGGCCGAAGTTCTCTACTTCGAGGACCCACATAGCCTCAGGTATCCCAAGGTCTAGCCACTCCACTTTCGTAACTCTCTTTACTGCCCGAGCAGCAAGTACGGCAGCTCCTCCGGTGAAAGTGGCATAAGCAGCTCCATACTTAGCACATGCTTCTGCTGTTTTAGGTCCCATACCACCTTTACCTACAATAAGCCTCACTCCGGTCTTCTCTATTACCTCTGGTTCGTAGAGCTCAAGTCGGGTGCTAGTCGTCGGGCCTGCAGATAGTATTTCCCACTCACTATTGCTCCTTGCTACTACGGGACCGCAGTGGTAGATAACTCCACCTCGGAGGTCTACTGGGAGAGTCTTACCGGTTTTCAGGTATTCTACAATTCTCCTGTGGGCAGCATCTCTAGCGGTAACGATAGTTCCACTTACATATACTACATCACCTATCTTCAGAGATCTGACGGCAGGCTCTTCAATAGGTGTTCTAAGAGTAAATACTGCCACCTACAACACCCTCTTACTGACTGATTTCGAAGGTGCCGTCAGCCCTCACGATTGCCGTAGCACGTCTAGTAGCCCAACACTGGAATACCACTGCTACAGGGTATGTTGCTGGGTGTCTGTGGGCGTAGTCTATGTGGACTGCTAGAACAGTAATTCTACCACCGAGGCCCATTACACCAATGCCAAGTTCGTTAACGGTATCTCTAAGTTCACCCTCAAGCCTAGTCAGTTCAGGGTCCTCATTGGAAGTGCCGATCTTTCTTAAGGAGGCAGCCTTCTTCGCTAAAAAAACAGCAGTATCAGTCCCCCCACCAATTCCTACACCTACAATAGTTGGTGGACACGGCATCGCACCAGCATGAAGCACCGAGTCCACTACTACTTCTTTGATGGCATCGAGGCCCATCCCGGGTGGGACCATGCGTAAAACAGTAGGATACTCCGAGCCCCCACCTTTAGGAACTACCGTAAAATTAAGGCTGTCTCCAGGTACTAATTTCCAGTAGATGTGGGGGTTATGCCTGCCAGTATTATCCCCAGTATTAACCCTAGTAAGCGGGTGTACGCTATTTGGTCTTAGGGGGACAAGTTGTGTCGCTCTTCTAACAGCTCTTACTAGAGATTCTTCTATGTATCGTAGTGCTGGAAAGTCGTAGCCTACTTCTACATAGAAATATATAGTTCCCGTATCCTGACATACAGGTCTCTGAAGTTTTTCGGCAAGTTCTATATTGTCGAGTATGGACTTAAGCTGTGCCCTAGCTATATCACTATCCTCTTCTTGGTACGCTCTCGATAGAGCCTGCTTAACATCTGGTGGAATGTATATTACAGCCCTCCTAATGCTCTCTATAGCTGCGAGTTCTATCGCTTTAGCCAGACCGTCATTCAAAAGCGCGTCACCAGCAACCGAAGGGCGGATGCACCGTTATTAAGTTGTTGCTTAGGGCTAGTTTGGTGTATTTCTTCGGGCGCTCTATCAGCTCGCGTATCTCGTTCTCTAGCTCGCTACGGCTCATAGTCCTCCTAGCTAGTCCTAGCTCCATAGCTTTCTCAGCTACTGCTATAGCCTCTAGAACATACGCCCCCTCTTCGTCCATTCTAGGTATTACGTACTCTTCGTGGATACCCCTCTCTTCGGCGTACCTAGCTAACGCGTATGCTGCTGATACGAACATCTCGTCAGCCATTTTTCTGGCTCTCACGGTTAAGACTCCTCTGAATACTGCCGGGAATCCTAGACTGTTGTTTATCTGGTTCGGGAAGTCGGATCTCCCTGTAGCAACTATTCTAGCACCACCCTCTTTGGCTTCCCAAGGCCATATCTCCGGTGTCGGGTTGGCTTCAGCAAAGACTATAGCATTGCTGTTCATCTCTTTAACCCACTCCTTCTTAATTACTCCCGGCCCGGGTGTTGAAGCAGCAATAACCACATCGGCACCCCTCATAGCTTCTCTGATACCCCCTGTTACTCCCTCTCCGTTGCTCTCTATAGCAATAGCGTGCTTCCACGGGTTCTCTTCTTTTAGCTTCTCTAAATCGGGACGACTCCAATGTAGAACTCCCTTAGTATCTACTACAAGTATGTTCTTCGGGTTGACGCCAACCACCTTAAGATACTTGTATAGGGCTATGTTAGCTGCTCCGGCACCTATGAGTGCTATTTTAACCTCGCTTATTTTCTTGTTCACAACCTTCAGTGCGTTTACTAGTGCCGCGATATTCACTAGAGCTGTCCCCTGCTGGTCATCGTGCCAGACAGGTATTTCAAGGATTTCCTGAAGCTTCTCGAGTATGTAAAAGCACTTAGGTGATTCAATGTCCTCTAGGTTGATAGCACCAAAACTGGGCTCTAGGGCTTTTACTAGGTAGATAAATTTATCGGGATCTCGTTCTCTAACAACGAGAGGAACAGCATCGACACCTCCCAGATACTTAAAGAGCAGAGACTTCCCCTCCATAACTGGGAGAGCGGCTTCAGGGCCTATGTTGCCTAGTCCGAGAACTCTAGTTCCATCGCTTATTACAGCAGCATAATTCCACCTTAGAGTATAATCAAATGAGAAGTCAGCACCTTCTTCGCGTATCTTCTTACAGGGATAAGCTACACCAGGAGTGTACCAAACAGAAAAGTCATCTAATTTAGTCACAGGAACCTTTGGGACAACCTCGATTTTCCCCTTGTACTTCCTGTGGAGCTCTAGCGAGACCGTAAACCAATCCACGCCTTTCGTGCTCACGGATTTCACCACGTTTCACCTGGTGGGCGGTATAAAAGCTAGAAAAGACAGTTCAATGAAATTTAGGGTCTATTTGATTGTATAAACCAGTCCCCTAATAGGAGTCGCTAGTGAAGTATAAATCAGTTAAAACTTTAACGAATTTGGTGTGCTATTTATGTTACCTGGGAATAGCTAGGTCCGGTGATCCTCTTTTGCTCTGTACGGCTTCTGGGAAGAACCTCTTTATGTGCTCTACTGCTATAACTGCCTGTATACCCATTTGCCTGCCTTGCTCTCTAGTTGTTGGAACTCCGTGTGTTTCAACTGCTGAGTTACCTGTCTTTATGTGTACGGGGGCAGCCACTCTGACTATCTCGGGGGCCTCAAAATTCCTAATGAATCCGCCGGTGGACCTCGGATTGTCTACGTGTATGTCTATAGGTATTTTAACTGCTGCTCTTAGAGATGCTATTATAGGTAGTGGTAGGTCCCTAATTGGGTTTATGCTGTCGGCTCCGAGAGACTCAAGTAACTTAAAGGATGCCGGATTTGCGTGACCGCAGTGGGCTGACACTTTGAGCTTTACATCCTTAGGTATTTCGCCAGCTTTCTTCATCTCACCAAGAACCCACAGCAATCCTTCATCGTAGATCACAAAAGCTCGTATACCGAATTCGAGTGCTCTTCTGATGTCTTCTATAGCATACACCAGGTTCTCGACGCCCCTCAGTCTGTACCCGACTCGGGCTCCCTCTGGAGTACCTGTAGCTCTTTGAGCACTTGTGTCATAAGCAGCTCTCGGACCGACGGACATCACCAGCTCGAGCTGGAAGTCCTTGGCAAGCTGGACCATTTCCTCTAGTTCTTTATTAGTATGGCGCATTATGCCGTAAGTCTCTGTTATCCTGTTTACAACAACACCATGCTTCTCGGTAACCTCGAGAACAGCTCTCATAGCCTCGGCAGTATTGACTGTTGGAATCTCGATTCTGAAGTGTGCCCCATCTGGAAACCTCAGGGGAGACGTCGGAAGTTCATATAGGTCATGTCCAGGAAGACCTAGTCTACTTAAGAACTCCCTAGTCTTCTTACCGACTATTAGTTCAGGCACATTTTTCACCACTAAATGGTTACGAATGGGTTTTAAAGCTTTCGTGATATATCTTCGTTAGCTGTGTACGCTTTAACAAAGAACTAAGAATAAGTAAACTAAGACCATATGCCGAAACAGCTTTAAACTTTGTGGGCATCATGTTCTACAAGGTTTGGGATTTAGGCGTTGACATAGATAAAGATTTTGATGCGGTCTATAGTATACGTACAACCTCTGCGTGAAACGATGTTTTCTAGCTAGAGTTTCCATGAAACTAACGAGGCGCTCAAGTAGTGAGAGCTTACTTTCAAGGAGAGTTTTAAAGCTTTTAAACTAATCCCATAACAGTAACGTGGGAAATACATTGAGTCAAGCAATGGGGGACTTCACGAACGTAATCTTAACACGGAGAAGTATAAGGAAGTACAAAAATGCTGACGTACCTGACGAGGTCCTCCTCAAGGTTTTAGAAGCAGGTAGGTGGGCTCCCAGCGGTGAAGATGCGCAACCGTGGAGGTTTATAGTCATTAAAGATAAGGCTAAGAGAGAGCTGTTGGGTATGTGGGGTGCTGGAGGTAGTGGTAGGAGGTTTAAATCTGAGTACATGACTAGGGCAATATTCCAAAGAATTCCGATACCCGACGAAGAAAAGAGGAAGAGGGTGTATAAAAAACTGATTACTGGTGAGGTCTCCGCTTTCATGAAAGACGCGCCTGTCCTTATAGTTGTGGTCGGAAGGAGAGACGTGTGGGATGCTCCATATGATGTTTCAGCAGCTATAGAGAACATGCTTCTCGCAGCACACGCTTTAGGACTTGGCGCGTGCTGGCTCGTTGCCCCGGTAATAGACGTTCGCGACGAAAAGAAAGTTAAAGAGCTGTTAAAAGTACCGGAGGAGTATACTGTTGACGCTATAATAGCTCTCGGATACCCAGATGAACAGCCTAAGCCGAGACCTAGACTACCGCTAGACGAAATAGTCTTTTACGAAGAATTCGGTAAGAAGTTTTTACCGAGTACTAAAACGGGAGGTGAGAGCCAATGAGTAGTGAAGAACTCGCAAAATATTTTAATGAGCTAATCAAGGGGCTAAAGAAAGCGCTATACGAGCAACGAGGCGACGGCTCCCGTTTTAGAACCTATCTAATAGGTAGGGAGTTCTTCGCCGAGAAACTGAAGGATAGAGTGTCTGCGGATGAAGATTGGGGTGTCATTCTTAACAAAGTCAGTGATGCTGCTAAGAGCCTTGGGCTCGTGAGAGAGATAGAGTTCGGCGTAGAGTATGTTAGAGAGTTTGATGACTTGGTTGTTGGAAGAGTTATTAACGCTATTGTGAGAGGATGCGTTCACTCCGCTATAGATAAAGAACTTATGGAGAAGAAGGTGCCACCCTACGTGTTCTGCCCTATAGCAAACGCAATAATGTACGTAGCAGACGAAGTGAAAAATAGGGGTGAAGCCTCCTCCGAACTGGTAACAGCTAGTATGACAGAGAAAGGATGTGTGCTTACAATATGTGTCTTCGAGAGTCCGAATAAAGGTTAGGAGGTTTTTATTGATTAAATATTCCTTCAAGGTTTCGTAGCTAAGTCCACTTTCAGTGTGTAGTACAGATCTCGGGCTAGATATAAATATAAAACTTAAACCCCCGTTATAAGCTTAAGAAGCGAACCTCGACTCAGACATTGAAAGGCATACACTACGTAATACGTTATAGGTCGCACACTCTAGGCATTTCCTTTAGAATATTCATGCGACTTAAAGCGACAACGCTAAAATACCCAGCTAACATAAGAGAGTCCAGCTATGTACTTCGCCTTATGAGCACTTGGCTACTCTTTGTTTACTATATTCGGCCACACCGCAGAAGTTAAGTACCCATTCAGGACTGGTGGAGTTAACCATCAACTTAAAGTTCACTTAGTACGTAATGGGGTTATCTCGGTCCTACAATTACCAATATTTATAAACTGCCTGAAGCATAATTTGTATAGAGGATTGATCTACGTGGCACTTTCCAGTATATACGCCAAGAAGATCTCCAGACCTCTCATCATAGCTGCTCTCCCAGTAAAGCACGTTAGGGATATAGAAAAAATGCATGAAGTAAGCAATATAGTTGACCTTGTCGAGCTTAGAGTCGATTACATGGAGGATCCACTAGCATTAAACTACGAAAGCCTAGAAAAAGAAAAGGTCTTAATCACCCTACGCGATGCTGATGAAGGAGGCTTCATAAAACACCCTGATGAGATAAAACTTAGACTACTGAAATACCTCAACGAGCTCGGTATGCTGTACGACGTCGAGATGCGGTTTGTTGAGAAATACAATAATAAAGTCAATTACGAGGATAAGATAGTGTCTTACCACGTATTTAACTCTTCCCAACTACTGGATTTAAGTACCTTACGCGCTAAAGCTAGAGAGTATCTCGATAAGGTCTTAATTTTTAAGGTTGCCACGGTCACGTTCCCAGGGTACAGAAGCTACCTTACGTCTATCCTAGAGTTAGGAGATAACGTCGCTGTAATGCCTATGAGCCCAAGCGCTAAAGAGAGAATAGCTTTTGCTTTCCTTGGGTCCAAGATGCTGTTTTGCTGTATAGACACTCCCACAGCGCAGGGGCAGATACGCTGTAATCATGTTAAGGAAATACTCAACACTATTGACAAGTACGATAAGATAAACTAGCGGTGTTACGTAGTTGTCTGTTCTAGTCACCGGAGGTTGTGGATACCTAGGTTTACACGTCTTAAAGAGGTTATCCGAAGAAGGATGGAGTGTCGTGAGCTATGACATAACTTCTATTGACTTAAGTCTGCTAGAGAACTTCTATAGAATAGACGCTAAAAGAATAAAATTCGTAAAGGGAGACATCCAAGATGTTTTCAAAATTATAGAAACAGTTAAGAGGTATGATGTAGAATACGTAGTACACTTAGCAACCTTGCTAACTAGGGAGTCTGAAGAAAACCCGCTGAGAGCGTATAAAGTAAACATCGAAGGAACGCTAAACCTTCTAGAGGTTTCCAGGCTGTTTGACATCAAAAAGCTTGTTTTCGCTAGCTCTGAAGCTGTTTATGGTGTAACGGGAGAAGAGCCGGTGCATGAGGAGTACCCTAAGAACCCGGCAACGGTCTACGGGATAACTAAGCTTGCGGCAGAATACCTCGGGATAAGGTACAGTAATATTTATGGTGTCAACTTCGTTGCTCTACGATATCCCATGCTCTATGGCCCCGGGGCTTACGCAGGTGGTACTAGACCAATTAACTACATGATAGAAGCAGCAGCAAAGAATGTCCCAGCTACGATACCCTTTGTCGAACATATGAAGGTAGAGCCTCTGTACGTAGATGATGGAGTTAAAGCCTTATATCTGGCTCTGAAAACTGAGAGGACTCCAAGTAATGTGTATAACATCGGAATAGGGAAAATGTACACTCTAAAAGAGATACTGGAGGCCATCAGAATGACGTACCCTAAGGCAGAAATTAGCTTTGGCGACCAACCAGGAATCTTTGTTTACCCTGTGCGGGGACCCTTGAGCATACGGCGCGCACGTGAAGAGCTAGGATACACACCGGATTACGACATTGTAAGCGGAGTAAGGAAATACTCTCAAGTTCTGGTCAGAGGCTATATAAGTTAGGTTCAGGTACCCGAGGTCCGTCAATACCAAAGAAAAGGTTAACGATATCCATAGCAGGAGCTCGAAGTCTAACACTATTGACCTATCCTCCTTCTAATATGGGCGCGACGATTAGCTTAATTGTTCCATTATGTACCCTCTGCTCTAAGTCAGTCAACTTAGTAGTTGCGAACTCTGCAGGCGATAGCTGAAGAACACCATGTTCGCTCACTACTGATACTATATAGTCATCCCACCGACAAACTTCGGCACTGTGTTGACATACTTTACTTAAGATATCTTTAACACTCATCTCCGGGTCTACATTTACTAGCTCTATCTTAAGTCTTGGAATGACCGAAATGACCACTAGTTTCACGATTTTCTCCTAGTTTTTAGCGTGCTACTGTTTTTATTTTCCCGTTTTAAGCTGAGACCAGACGTAGTTTTAAATCTTTACGTCAAGTTACCTCTAGGTGAAGTCCGGATGACGACACTTTACGGTTACGCAGGTAGAATGCTGTATGTAGACCTATCAAATCAGAGAGTTCGTGTGAAAGCTCTGGAGCCTAATGTAGCTAGAGACTACCTGGGTGGTTCAGGTCTCGCTGCACACATTATCAGAAGCGAGATGGACTTAAGGAGCGATCCTTTTAGTGAGGGAAACTTCCTAGTTATAGCTACAGGACCATTTAATGTTCCGTACGTTCCGGCCTCTGCTAGGGTTTCTATTGCAACCAGATCCCCACTTACGAACGCGTGGGGTGAGGCCCACGTCGGCACCAAATTCGCGCTAGTACTTAAGAAAGCAGGCTTCGATGCTGTAATCGTTTCTGGAAAGTCGGATGAACCTGTTTGGATACACATAGAAAACCAGGACGTGGACATAAAGTGCGCTAAAGAACTCTGGGGTAAGAGCACCTCCGAGACATTTGAGGAGATAGGGCGTAGAGTGGGTAAGGATGTCAGCTCTTTAGCCATAGGTAAAGCAGGGGAGAATTTAGTTAGATACTCCAGTATCGTAGCTGACGATGGTGGGGTAGCTGGTCGAAGTGGTGTTGGCGCTGTAATGGGCTTTAAGAAACTAAAGGCTATTTCGGTTAGCGGTACCGGTGAGGTTCCTCTGGTCGACCTTCACAAGCTAGTAGAGTTTTACAAGAGCCTTGTCGCCAGGATGGTTAAGTCTCCCGGTAGTCAGAGACTGAAAGGCTTTGGAACAGCCGGAGCCGTCCAAAGGTATTACAAGCTAGGGAACGTTCCAATAAGAAATTTCTCTAGGGGGACATGGAACGATGCGAGCATTATTAAGATAAGTGGAGAGCACTTAAACAATTACCTCTACAGGCTTAGTCCTTGTTGGGGCTGTCCTATAAGCTGTAAGAGGCTCTCAAAGATCAAGCACGGGTCTTTAGAGCTAGTAGTTAGAACTCCGGACTACGAGACGGTGTGCATGTTGGGTAGTAACCTACTGATAGATGACACAGAGACTTTGATATTCGCAAACCACCTGTGCAACGAATACGGCATAGACACGATCTCTCTGGGCGGTGTTCTTGCATTCGCTATGGAGGCATACGAAAGGGGTATAATATCCGAAGCTGAAACTGAGGGCGTGAGACTTGCCTTTGGTAACACGGACTCCTTAGTGGAGGCTGTGCGTAGAATCTCTGAAAGAAGAGGTAGCTTATGGTACTTGCTTGGTGAAGGAGTTAAGAAAGCCTGCGAGTTCATAGGAAAGAATTCTTGCGACTTTGCGCTTCACGTAAAGGGTCTGGAAGTTCCCGCGCACGACGGTAGAGCATTCTTTGTACAGGGATTAAGCTACGCCACAATTAATAGAGGTGCCTGTCATCTTGCTTGGCCGCACAGAATAGCTCAGGGATCAGTTGTTCCTGAGCTGGGGATAAAAGAGCCTGTCGACAGATTCCAAGTAGACCAAAGCTGGAACATAGTTAAAATAATGCAGGACTACATGGAAGTGTTTGACTCACTAGTTATGTGTAAGTATGCTATCTCAGCTGGTGTCGAGGTAAGGGATGTGCTCGAGCTCCTCAAGCTAATTACAGGTTGGGAGATTAGTGCCGCTGAGTTAGCTAGGACGGGTGAGAGGATATTTACTCTAAAGAGACTACTTAACGTTGAGTGGGGTGTAACTTCGAAAGACGATATGCTCCCACGCAGAATGCTAGAACCTCTCCAGGAGGGAGGAGCTGCTGGAAAAGTGCCAAACTTAGAGCTAATGCTGAAGAACTACTACGAGATAAGAGGTTGGACTCAGGACGGCATACCTACTGAGGGAAAACTGAGAGAACTCGGTCTGCTGTAAAGCGTCTAAGTCAGTATGGGTCGTCTAAAAAAGCTTATTAGCACTCTAAGTCCTTCGTAAACCTTACTTTAACTTACTCCATTTCGAGTAGTACTCTATGTAGATAGGACACGCTCTCAAAGGCAGCTTCATCGGGATTATTGAAGTATGGAGGTATCTCCACTGAGATGAAGTTCCTGTAGTTCACTTCTTTGAGTACAGCAAAGAGGGCTCTAAAGTCTATGTCACCAACTCCAGGAACCAAGTGCAAGTGGAGGTGTCCTATAGTGTCACTTACGTGTATTATTTTAAGAGAATTTCTATATTTCCTGATTATGAAATACGGGTTTTCGTATACTGCTAGAGCGTGCTCGACATCCAGTACAAGACCTATGTCTTGTAGTCTAGTACGCACCTCTTCGTAAAGCTGGTACCTATCTATAGCAGGTATGTATGGAGACAGTAGAGCCCTTATCTCGGGTTCTACTGCTACCTCTATTCCATGAGCCCCAGCATAATCTCTGAGCTCCCTTAGAGCTTCCAAGGTAATTTCCAAAGCTTTTTCAAAGCTTTCACCTCGCTTGTACGGAACACCTGGACCTAGGTTAACTATTGGGCAGTCGAGCTTTCTAGCCAGTTCTATCCTCTTTTTACCGAAATCCATGTTTGTATAGGGGTTACCTCCTTGAACTCCGTATATTGTCAATCCATATTTAGTTATAAGACTCTTAACTGTGCTAATATCGCTCTCACTATATTCTAGCAGATGCGTTCGCGCTATCTCTATACCGTCATAGCCCATGATGTGGGCCATTCTAATTACTCTATCTATAGAATGGTCTATATATACATTCGTATTAAGCCCTATTCGTAACATATAGGACGCCACGCCTCAGTAGATTCTTTTGGGTATTAAAGCTTTGCTTCTACATCTATTTCCAAGGATTTAAAAGTTTCTGCTCTGCCTAACGATCGACTGCTTGGGTCAGTTCTCAGCCTAGATCGGGTCAGCTTCAACCGTAGTCGCTCTGTCGCTGGATCGAGGTTAAGTGCCACCATAAGTGTCGACACTTAGGGAACTATCTGACTCACTTCGGAAACACATTAATGGCACATAACTCCAGGTCGACTACTCCTTTTACGCAACTTTCCTCAGTATTGATGCCGAGGCGTTCTCGTAGCCTAAATGCCAATTCTCATTGGTGTAGCGAGCCTTATTTAAACCTTATCTATACAGAATTCTGGTGTCCTTAGTATGAAGGCATGCGTATATAGAGGACCTTTCAATGTCGTCGTTGAAGAATTGAATGCCCCGAAAATAGGAGGCAGAGATGTTCTTGTGAAAATTAATGTGGCTGGCATTTGCGGCTCTGATTTGGAGGTGTTCCGAGGAAAGAGGAATATACAAACACCTCTCGTGATGGGTCACGAGGCGGTAGGTGTCGTAGTTGAAGTTGGTAGAGACGTGGAACACCTAAGGGCGGGTGACACGGTTGTAGTAGAGCCGAATGTATATTGTGGTAAGTGCTACTACTGCCGCAAAGGTAGAATGGACATATGCGAAAACAAAGTGATTTACGGCATTAACAGAAACGGAGTATTTTCAGAGTACGTCGATGTACCTGAGGCTTTTGCGTGGAGGGTTCCGAACGGAGTATCCCCGCACGTAGCCGTCTTAGTTGAGCCCCTGTCTGTAGTTCTACGAGCAATTAAACGCTTGAGCTTGTCGCCTTCAGATAACGTACTCATCATCGGGGGTGGACCCTTGGGAGCTATGACAGCGAAAGTTCTGCAGTACATGAACGTAAACTTTGTAGTTACCGAAGTTATAGAACCAAGGGTATCGATGCTGAAGGAGATTGGGATAGGAAAAGTCGTTAACGCATCTAGGGAAGACTCGGATGAAACAATTAAATACTACTTCGATGGAGCTAAGGCTGATTACGTCTTAGATACTGTGTCGAATACTAGTAGCTTTATGCAGACGTTTAAATGGTTGAGACCTGGGGGTAAAGCGGTAATTCTGGGTCTATTAAGTCATAAGGCAGAGGTCGAGGTGTTTCCTCTAGTTAGAGGTACACTGAGTCTCGAGGGGTCAGTAATATATTTAGGCGACTATATCGACTCCCTAAGGCTCGTAAGGAGAGAGGATTTCTCTCAAGAGCTAGTCAAAGTTATTACACATAGGTTCAAACTGGCTGAGTGCGGTGAAGCTTTTAAACTAGCTACTAGCGGAAACTGCTTAAAAGTGGTGTTCGAGCTATAAGTAGAGCAGGTGGTTCGCACGGCTTACGTTATAGTCAGCCCCAGCGACCTATTCGAGTTCAGTAAAGTCGCCCTAACACGCGCTGGCGTTCCGGAAGAGGACGCTACTATTGTAGCTGACGCCCTAGTTGCCGCAAATCTTCGCGGAATAGACTCTCACGGAGTTGTAAGACTTCATAGCTACATAGAGAGGATACTGAGGGGGCTTATTAATCCCTCAGCAAAGCCGCAGATTGTTCGAGACTTTAGTGCAATAGCTCTTGTCGATGGCAATAGTGGTCTCGGATATGTCGCAGCAGTGTATGCCTCTGACCTGGCTGTAGAGAAAGCTGGAAAGTACGGCATCGGAGTTGTTGGTGTTAGAAACTCAAGTCACTTCGGGATGGCTGCTTATTACGGTATGAGAATAGCTAAGAACAAAATGATAGGTATTGTCATGTCCAACGCTCCTCCAGCTATAGCTCCATGGGGAGGTAAAGTCGCTAGACTGGGTACGAACCCCATAAGCATAGCTTTTCCGTATGGGGACAAACCCATCGTACTTGATATGGCGTTAAGTGTCGTAGCTAGGGGCAAGATAAGACTCGCTGCTCTAAAGAGAGAGAAAATACCTGAGGGTTGGGCTTTCGATGAAGAAGGGCGCCCCACAACAGATCCGCAGGCAGCACTAAGAGGAACACTAGCCCCCATAGGGGGTCCTAAGGGGTACGGATTAGCTATTGCCGTTGACATTCTCAGCGGAGTACTCACTGGCTCAGCTTACAGTATTCACGTTAAAGCCCTAGATGACTATAGCGGTCCGAGTGGCACGGGCTTCTTCGTTGAGGCTATAGACGTGCAGGCCTTCAGGCCATTCGAAGAATATTTGGAGGACCTAGAGAACTTCATAAAAATAATCAAGGAGACTCCTAAGGCTAGTGGGGTCTCAGAAATATATCTGCCGGGTGAAATAGAGGAGAAGATTTCAAAGCAGAGGCTGAGAGATGGAATTCCGCTGGACCGGGATACAGTGGAATTACTGAAGAAGACCGCGCTAATGTTACAATTAGAGTTACCTAAATTTCTAGTATAGCTGTGCCAGCAATTTGTCATCGCTGGTTTTAAGGGTTCTGATAGCGCTAAAAAAGCTTATTAACCGTACCTGATAATCAGAGTGGTGTAAATACATTGAGCACAAAACCTCTAACGCCCATAATAGCAGTCTTAATCGTTCTAGTAGTTATCGCAGGTATCGGTGGCTACTTTGCCGGCTCATCGGCAGCACCGCAACCAGTTACAGTAACCGTGGGGACTGGAGGGCTAGTCACGCAGACTGTCACGGCTTTACAGACGATAACGGCTTTTCAAACAGTAACGGTACAGCCAACTCCACCCCCAACACAGGTAATAGAGCTCCATACAGCAACCCACATGCCTCCGAATCCTTGTACTTTGAACGAGTGGGGCGAGTGCAACGATCATAACATGATACACAAGATATTCAAGACTCTAGTAGAGGGCTGGACAGGCGGTCGAGTTAAGGTGATTATACATACAGCAGCAGAACTTGGTGCTGAAAGAGACAACGTCGAGCATGTGAGAACCGGCACGATCTTCATGACTACGACCTCCGTGTCAGTGCTTTCTGCTTACACTAAAAAGTTACTGTTCTTCGACACCCCGGGACTCTTCCAAAACCTAGAGGAGTACTGGGCTTTCGCTCAGTCCGATGTTTGTGCTAAAAGGTTGCAGGAAGCTGCTGCAGAGATCGGCAATGTCATTATTCTGGGTCCGTCGTATTATGGGCAAAGGTGGTTCGCCACAGTAAAGAAGCCTATAAACTCAATTGAAGATATCAAGGGCATTAAAGTTAGGGTTATTCAGAGTCCAATAGTGGTTGATGCCGCAACGGCGTTAGGCTTCATCGCGGTGCCAATGCCTTACACCGAGATAGCTACAGCACTACAGACTGGAACGATAGAGGGTCATGACCAGGACCTTACAGGATACATGGCCTCAAGGTGGTATGAGATTGAGCGCTATCTTGCAGTGTTTCCGTGGATGATAGGAACTCACGTAATCTTAATAAACAAACAACAGTTTGAAGCCTTACCCGCAGACATACAGAGTGCTATACTTACTGCTCTAAAGGTGGCTATGCAGATTAAGAACACCTGGGACGTCCTATATGAACAAATAGCTCTCGATAAGCTGAAGAAACTGATGCTCGCAGTAACATTCCCTGACCCAGCGCCATTCTTAAAGATATACGAGCAGTTCATAGAGTCCAAAAAGAGTGACATAGGAGAAGATGTAATTAATTGGCTGAAGAACTTTAGAGCTAGTAAGTAAATAACGCCGAAGTAGTAGGGGAGTAGAGGATGCGCACAACAGTAAGCAAGCTTATACCTTTTTTTGACAGGGTCCTTCTCTCGGTCGAGTTTTCTACTTCCTTCCTGGGGTTGTTACTTATAGTCTTCTTAGTCTACGTAGGCATAGCTAGATATTTCTTTCAGACGGCCACTCCATACGAGGAGGAATTCTCCCTACTAATACATCTATGGATGGTGAACTTAGGTATGTCTTTAGTAATTAGGCAGGGAGATCATGTCGCGACAAAGATACTTTATGACAGAGTGGCTACCCTTAGGAGGATAGGTAGAGTCTATAGACTGTTCGTAGAATTACTAAAGATCTCGTTTATAGTGTTAATGCTCTGGTTCCTATACCAGACATTTCCTCTTTTAACGCGCGCTGTTACAGAGTACATGAGGTGGCCTTTCGCAGCTTATTACTCAGCAATCGTTGCTGGCTTAATGTTTATGCTCGTAAGGTACATCCTACAGGCCATGAGCATCTGTATAGGTGATAAATAATGCTAGGAATAGAGCCTCCTACACTTGCTACAGTCTCCTTCTTTGTGGTGTTCTTCGCTCTCGCATTTACCGGTATACCTTTAGCGATAGCCTTGGGATTAAGTAGCTTAGTAGTTACAGCCATAGTCGGCACAGTTTATCCCTATCTTATTGTAAAGGCTTTTTACCAGCCCTTCAGCTCTTTTGCGTTAATAGCTATATTTCTCTTTGTGTTCATGGGTGTAGTATTTCAGAAAACTGGACTTGCGTCTCTATTAGTTCAGCTCCTCTACCCACTCGTTGGAAGAAAGCGTTATGGAATTCCGTTCATAGGAATAATAGGGTCTGCGATATTTGGGCTATTAACAGGCTCTGCTGTAGCTACTGCTGCGACGTTCTCATCACTCCTGGGGAGCGAAATGGAGAAGAGAAAGTACCCAAGGGAACACGTTGTAGCTGTCTTAGCCTCGGCCGGACCTCTGGGTGCACTAATTCCACCATCTATTCCAGCACTGGTACTGTCTGTGTCTACAAACACATCGGTACTTACTAATTTCGCCGTCGTCGGTTCTTTAGGGATTGTGGCTACAATAGGCCTCCTGGTTTGGGAAGCCATCATATCAAACCGGCATAAGTACGGTGAGGTTGACACGACTAAGTATCCAGCTAAGAGCATAGTTGCGAATGTACTCAAGGCGTTACCTCTGCTATCCGTTCCACTCGGAGTTCTGGGGAGTATTTACACGGGTCTTCTCTCGGTAAGTGAGGCCGGCGCTATTGGAGGGCTCATATCCCTAGTCTTAGCGATAGCTTATAGAAGGTTGAACTTTAGAGTTTTATGCGATATACTCATAACTTCGGCTGCGACCACTGCTTCAGTATTCTTCCTGATATCAACCTCATACATGCTAAGCTATGTGTGGAGTATGTCTAAAGTCTATTTAGTACTCAACAGTATGCTGGTATCGGTCAGCAGGCTCTCTCCTCTGCTAACACTTCTACTTATTGTAATACTGCTGTTAATACTGGGGATGTTCTTGGACTTAATAATTTTCAACATAACGCTGGCACCGGTGATTGCCGCAGTACTCCGACCCATGGGTATAAACCCATATCACGTTAACGCTCTCTTTGCCTTAGGGAACTTAATTGGAACAGTGACACCTCCGATAGGTACGGTACTTTTCACTACAGTTAAAGCTATTGGTAGCAACATCGATTCTAAGATCATAAAAGAAGCCTGGGTGATGTTGGTGCCCTACTTAATATTATACCTCCTACTAGTAGTCGTTCCAGACATAGCACTGTGGTTACCTAAGTTACTTGGCTTACCACTATAGGCTTAACTGACTTTTACTTTAAGCCGCCATCCAGCCCAGCTATTTTAAAATCTATAATGCGATTACGATTTAAAATATCAACCATATTGCGGCAAAGCTTTAAAGTAGGAGCTTGAGTAGAATGTGGTGAATGCTTTGAAAGAAGTAGAATTGAAACTTATGGATCTCCCAGATGCTGTGAGGAGGTTTATTGTGGATGGATCGCACATCGCTATGGCTGGCTTTGCCATCACTAGGAACGCTATGGCCATAGCTCACGAAATTATAAGGCATGGTAGGCGCGGCTTGATCGTATCTGAGTCTATTGGCGATATGGCACTTGACCTAATGGTTGGAGCAGGAGTAGTTAAAGAAGTAAACTACGGTGGCGGGTCCCTAGACAGGCTTGGTAGGATAGATTGCGTTAATAGAGCTATAGTAGAGAAAAGAATCAGGGTCAATGAGTACAGTAACTTTTCTATGGTTTCTAAGTTCTTGGGTGGAGCTTTAGGACTCACGTTCATGCCAACCAAGTCCATGATAGAATCCGATATGTTTAAAATACTCAAGGATCGAGGTGAGGCAACCGAGATAGTCTGCCCATTTACGGGAGAGAAATACATCGCATTAAAGACCCTTAGACCTGATGTAGCCATTATACATGCTCAAGCAGCTGACACAGATGGCAACATATACATTCACGGTCCTAAGTTCGATATAAAGGAAGTAGCTTTTGCCAGCAATAGGGTTGTAGTTACCGTCGAGGAAGTAGTACCTAAAGATAGAATTAGTCATGACCTGATATATATCCCGAGCTATCGTGTTGACGCTATCGTACCGCGGCCCTTTGGTGCTTATCCGACTAACCTATACGGGTATTATTATCACGATGAGGAACACATAAGGTCTTACGCTAGAACCCAGTGCGAAGATGAGCCTTTTAGAAAGTACTTAGAGGATCACGTTCTAGGCGTTGACAGCTTCGACGAGTTTCTTAGAAAAACGGTTAGCCCGGAAAAGATGCTGAGGCTAATATACTTAGCTAAAACTCTAGTGTAGGTGGTACGCCTTGGGATACACCCCAGAGGAACTTATGGTTGTTACTGGAGCTAGAGAAATAAAGGATGGAGACAACGTATTAGTAGGAATAGGTCTGCCAATGGCGTGTGCCATTCTCGCTAAAAAGACACATGCCCCTCGAGCTAACATATTCTTTGAAAACGGAGTAGTGAATCCAGAGTCTACGGACTATGGAGTCGGATTAGCAGACCTTAAGGCCTGGGCTGGCTCGAGCTACTTTACTGGGGCAGTCGAGGTTCTAGGCTTTATGCTTCAGGGAGGTAGAATAGACGTCGGATTCGTCGGTGTGCTCGAAGTAGACATGTATGGCAACGTTAATTCCTCACTGGTTAGTGCTGGTGGTAAGCTCAGACACTTTACTGGCAGTGGAGGTGGTAACGACATAGTTTCTTCAGCTAGAAAAGTGATAGTAGTTACGAGACACGAAGTGAGAAAGTTGCCGGAAAGAGTATTCTTTATCACATCAGCAGGATACGTTAACGGAATGGATAGAGCAGCTCTAGGTATACGTGGGGGAGATATAATAGTTATATCAAACATGGCTGTTCTCAGGTTCGATAAAATGATGAAGAGAATGACTATAAGGAGTATTCACCCAGGAATTACTGTCGAAGAAGTCGTCAACAACACCGGTTTCCCGGTGGAGCTGCCAGAAAAAATACACACTACCCCTGAGCCTACGGACAACGAGCTAAGAATTCTAAGAGAAAAAATACCTAAGTCCCTCTACGCTAGAGAGTAGCTGGCGAAATCCTCACAGCTTTTTAATCTATAACTCTACGTAGCACGTCTCTTTCGATCTTCGTCTATCGACATACCCCCAGGGAAGTAGACAGCGAACTACGTCAATACAGAACTTCCTATAGCTCTAGCTCTATCTTTGAGGAGTACGTCTATGGATCCTTCTGTTCTCTGCCTTTACTAGTGAGCCCTGTAGTCACACCCTCGACTATGGGGGCCATCTCCGCAATTAGGGGGGAAGACCGAGTAGAGGAAGCCCTCGAGTAGCATCGACGGATACCTATGGGCGACTAGGACCTCCTCGAACTCCCAGGGGGTTATTAGGGACAGTAGCTTCATCAGCTTACTTTTGTCGACTGCAGTAAGACCTTTCTCAGGCCTCCGCATCGCCACCTTAGATACCTCCAGCGCCTCCCGGACCCTGCTCCTGCCCAGCTTGTCCACTGCGTGTAGCAGTAGCTTCTCCCTATTCTCCTACGAGACCTTCCACGGGTTTAGGCTCTCGAACTACACCGACCGTTATCATACCTATGAAGAGTTACTGCTCTACATAAAACATCTCATGGTTGCGAGGGAA
>Ga0105162_1000631_pt1 | contig 22252 bp, 20 predicted proteins | sample JNZ201metaG_FD_81532 | JGI IMG/M metagenome (GOLD analysis project Ga0105162, IMG submission 81532) | Hot spring microbial communities from Jinze hot spring, China to study Microbial Dark Matter (Phase II) - JNZ 20120812A | ecosystem: Environmental > Aquatic > Thermal springs > Hot (42-90C) >...
TGAAAAAATTTTTTATTTCTTTCAAAATTATCGGGATATTCTTTTCTTCGTTGAGCGTTGGTATAACGATTGAAACTTTTGTTTTTTTCATCAAAATATTATTGCACAAATTAATAAGAAAAAGGTTTTGTCACGACCCTTTTTCTACCAATTACACCTCTCTTTCTTGAAGAAATTTTCAAGAGGCCAATTTCTTTCAAATGATTTAAAAAATCTCTGAATCTCCTTTCACTTACAGGAAATTCAATTCTTTTACAGTAAATTTCATAAAGCTCATCGGTAAAAATCTTCTTTTTTTCTTCCACAATTTGAAGAATAATTTTCTCATCTAAGTTTAACCTTTCTTTCAAGATTTCCGGTTTTATCTGCTTAACGGTTGGTAAAATTGCTTTTATGTGTGAAACACTTAGTTTGTTAGATCCTTCTTTTTCAGCAAATTTTCCAGCTTTAAGCAAACACTCTAAACCAATTCTCACATCTCCTCCACTTTGGACAGCATGATTTGCTGCAAGCAGGATAACAGCACTTTCAAAAGAAAAAAATGCAAGCTTTGCCCTTTCTTCAAGTATATCTTTCATTTCTAATAGTGAATAAGGTTTGAACTCCATTTCTTCTATGTTCAAACTACTTCTAGCTCTTGGGTCTGTATTAACAAAAACGAAGGGATTGTTGGAAATGAAAACTAAACCAACAGGAATTTTGACATATTGGTTTAGCCTTAGCAAATCATATAGTGCCGATTTATCATGAAAAATTAATTGATCAACTTCATCCAAACAAATTATCAATCCTTTATCAAGCTTATTGCAAACTTCTATTGTTCTTTCCAAAATTTCATCTTTGCTCATTCCTCTCCTTTGAACGAAGCCACCAAGCTCCAAAGAAATTTTACTCAAGATTGCAACAATCGTTTTATAATCCCAACAATTAATATAAACGGTTTTTAAACCAGAATAATTTTCAAATTCTCTAAAAACAAATTTTACAGTTGCTGTTTTACCTGTACCAGGAGGACCAAATATGAAAGTGTTTTGTGGAATTCTTTTTTGAGCGGCTGGAAGCAAATTCTCAGCTAAGTGATTAACTTGCTGCTCGCGATGAGGCAAAATCTCTGGCAAGTATTCTGGTGATAAAACTTCTTCATTTTTAAAAATTTTTGATTCAATCATTCTACAATAATTGTTATTCTACGATTATTTTTACCTTTATTTTCCCTTTTTATTATCTTAATTTTTCCAATTTCTTTGGTATTAGCTACATGCGTGCCCCCATCAAGCTGAGCATCTATATTGCCAATTTCTACAACTCTCAAAACTTTGAATTGTTGGTAATGAGTAACATCAGCAAGTCTCATGAGCTTTGGGTTAGATTCAAGCTCTTCCCTAGAAATTATTCTAGAAGTTATTGGCAAACCAAGAGAAACAATTTCATTTGCTTTCTCTTCTATTGTCCTTGCAACTTCTTCATCAAGTTTTTCTAGGTTGAAATCCATCCTTGCCCTATCCGGATAAATTTGGCTTCCTGTGAATAGAACATTTCCAAAATTTTTTATTAAAGCGGCAGAAATGACATGAGCAGCAGAATGCAAACGCATGATGTTATATCTTCTTTCCCAATCTATCTTACCATGAACTAAATCACCAACCTTAAAATCAGGCTCTTTCTCAAGCACATGAATTATATTTTCTTCTTCATCTTTCACAACATCAACAACTTTTATTCCATTTATTTCTCCCGTATCGTTTATTTGCCCGCCACTTGTTGCATAAAAACAAGTTTGGTCAAGAATTACTTTATTCCCATCAATAGCCAAAACTTTAGCATCAAATTCTTTCTGGTAAGGGTCTTCCCAAAAAAGCTTTCTTGTTGCCATATTCATCTTATAGCTTCTTTTAATTTTTTCAATATTTCTTCTTTTCCACTCTCAACTATATAAGGACCAAGTTTTGGTCCTCTATCGGAATTCAAAATTATCTTGTACAAGATTTTGAAGAAATCGGGCACAGCTATTCCAAATTTCTTTGCAATTTCAAATATTTGCTTTTGAATTTCTTCTCCATCATCTTCTTTTTCTACAATTTTGACAAGCTCAGCTATAGCAACTTTTTCTTTTTCCCCAATTTCTATTTCAAATTCTTCTTTTCTTTTTCCAAAATCTTCATACCATCTTTTAGCAAATTCTAGCCTTTTTGCTATTTCTTCCCTTATTTCTTCGTTCTCTTCTTTCAATCTTTTAAATTCTTTCAATTTTTTAATCACAAAATCAACTTGATTTCTCTCAGGCAAAATCTTCACCAATTCAACTAAAACTTCGAAAGGAACATGAAAAGGAGATCTTTTCGGCTTAACGATTGCGAGCTCATAAGCTTTCTTGAAATTGTTGTCTTTTCTTTCATTTCCAGAACTTTCAAGACCGAAATAAATTCTTTCTGCTTTATCAAACTCATTCCAAAGCCAAGGGATCATTTGTTTCAAATTGATGTCTTTAGCTATTGTTAATCTGCCTTGAAACATCCAATACCTTAAATGTTCCGGTCTTACATACTTCAACACATCAGGCACAGTTATAACATTCCCCAAAGATTTAGACATTTTTTGTCCATCAACTAAAAAATGCTCATAAACAACAGGATAAGGAGGTTTCCACCCAAGAATTTTAACTATTTCTTTTGCTGTATCCCAACTACCGCCAGCAGCCGCATGCTCTTTTCCAAAAGGCTCACAAGTTGTCCTTAGAAAAACCCAACGGGCAGGCCACTCAACACGCCAAGTCAACTTTGCATTTCCATTTAAAATTGAAATTTCCCCTTGATAACCACAACCATTCACTTCATATTTTTTCTTGAGCAATGTAGCTTCTTTCACACATTCATATTCAGCTACAGCTTTCTCTTCATCATAACTTTTTATTTTCGTGTTAGTTATTTTCCCGCAATTTTCGCAAATTATGTCAACAGGGTACCAATCTTCTGGTAGAGGCGTACTTCTGAATTTATTCAAAATTTTTCTTATTCTTTCTCTCTTAAGCATAGCCAGCTTCATGACTTCATTGTACATCCCTTTTTTATACATCTCAATTCCTTTCAAAATCTTTGCATCAACAAGCAAAGTTTCAAGCTGGTTTATAAATTTTTCTTCAAAATGTTCAGCAAAGTTTGAATGACAACCAAAAAAATCTGGAATAGAACAAACAGGCATTCCCAAATAATCAGCTAATTCTTGAGGCATGTCTTTCGGTACAGACCTAAAAGGGTCCATATCGTCTGAGATCCAAATCAATTCAGAATCCACACCCATTTTTTTCAAAGAAAGATGTATTGCATGCCCTCTTACAACATCATTTGCACTCCCTATATGCGGTTCACCTGACATGCTTGTTCCAGTGGTTACAACTTGCTTTTCCACTTTCCACTTTTTCACAAGCTCTTTGGCTATTTTTTCAGGCCAGAATTCGTATTCTTTTTCCATATTTTCATATAGCTCAAGGAAAAATAAGAGTTTATGGGCCCGGAGAGATTTGAACTCTCGACCCTCCGCTTTCTTCTTGGAGCATTACCATATAAGGCGGATGCTCCACCAGGCTAAGCTTCCCTCTGCTTTTAAAGCAGATACGGGCCCAGCCTTTCACTCCAGGCCCTATTAAAAGATTTCTCTTTATAAATTTTAAATTTTAGCTTTTAAAAAAGCAAAACTCTTAAATACTTACAAGCAATATAAAAATTAGCATTTCTTGGTGGTTTATATGACGAATGGTAAAGCTATGCTTGGAAGTTTAGGGGGTCAGCCAATACTAATCTTGCCAGAAGGAACTCTTCGTTCCACAGGGAGAGATGCACAGAAAAACAACATTGCAGCAGCTAAAGCTGTAGCAGATGCTGTGAGGAGCACATTAGGGCCAAAAGGCATGGATAAGATGCTTGTGGATTCAATAGGTGACATAGTAATTACAAATGATGGTGTAACAATTCTGGAAGAAATGGAAGTTGAACACCCAGCAGCTAAGATGATGGTCGAAGTAGCAAAAACACAGAACGATGAAGTTGGAGACGGAACAACTACTTCAGTAATACTAGCAGGTGAACTCTTGAAAAAAGCAGAAGAATTGCTAGACCAAGAAATTCACCCAACTATCATTGCAAGAGGTTTTAAGATAGCAATGGAAGAAGCTCTAAAAGTTTTGGAAGAAATAGCTAAGCCAATTGACATTAACGACACAGAAACTTTAATGAAAATAGCACTTACTTCAATGTCAGGAAAGTCGATGGAAAAGGCTTCCCCAAAACTTGCCGAGATAGTTGTTCAAGCTGTAAGAGAAATTGCAAGGAAAGTCGACGGAAAGATAGAAATTGATACAGATGACATAAGCAGGGTTAAAAAGCACGGTGGCTCTGCAGAAGAGACCGAACTCATAAAAGGTATAGTTATTGACAAAGAAGTTGTACATCCAGCCATGCCAAAAAGAGTAGAAGATGCAAGGATAGCTTTGCTAGATGTTGCTTTAGAAATTAAAGAACCCGAAACTGATGCTGAAATAAGGATAACATCTCCTGAACAAATGCAAGCTTTTCTTGAGCAAGAACAAAAAATGCTGAGAAGCATGGTAGAAAAAATCGCAAGGGTCAACGCTAATGTTGTGCTTTGTCAAAAAGGGATTGACGATTTGGCTCAGCACTACTTAGCCAAAAAAGGGATACTTGCTTGCAGAAGGGTGAAACAATCAGACATGGAAAAACTAGCGAAAGCCACAGGCGGAAGGATAGTTTCAAATCTTGATGATCTAACCCAAGCAGACTTAGGATTTGCAAAAGTAGTTGAAGAAAAGAAAATTGCTGGGGAAGCCATGACATTTGTGAGGGAATGCAAGGATCCTAAAGCAGTAACTATTCTCGTTAGAGGAAGCACAGAACATGTAGTTGATGAAATCGATAGAAGTATAGAAGATGCGATTGGTGCAGTAGCTTCTGCTTTAGAAGTAGGGAAAGTAGTTCCAGGAGCTGGGGCAGCTGAAGCAGAAGTTGCTAGGAGATTGAGAAAATTCGCAGAAAGGTTTTCAGGAAGAGAGCAATTAGCAGTACTAGCTTTTGCCGATGCTATGGAAGTTGTGCCAAGGGCTTTGGCAGAGAATGGAGGTTTAGACCCAATCGACATTTTGGTAGAGCTAAGGTCTGCACACGAGCAAGGGAAAGTAAATTATGGTGTAGACCTTTACAACGGAAAAGTGGCAGATGCTTTTGAAATGGGTGTTTTAGACCCATTAAAAGTTAAAACACAAGCAATTAAATCTGCAACAGAAGCTGCAGAGATGATTTTAAGAATAGACGATGTGATAGCAGCAAGTAAGCTTGAGAAGAGTAGCCCTCCACCAGCACCAGAAGAAAGCTCTGAGTAAAAAGAAAGCTTTTATTTCTCCTTTTTTTAATTATTATTATGCCAGATGAAGAATTGAACGAAGAATACGAGATAATTCCACTTTCTCCTTTGAGAAGGTTGGAAAAAAGAATAGAAAAGCTTGAAGCAGTTTCACCTGCCGTAGATGTTAAAGAAATTTTTAAAGAAGTTGTAAATGTCATGAGGATGAATCAAGAGATAGTGAGTGAACTTTCGAAAGCTAATGATGCTGTTAGATTTGAGCTCTCTAAGCTAACAACAAAGCTCGAAGATTTGACGGATAAATTGGATGAGCTAATTTCTTTTATTAAAGCTGCTGCTTCAGAAGAAAGCTTACAACCTGTAAACGATACAAAACTTTTGGAAAGAATAGGCGAGCTAGTAGAAACAAACAAGAAAATAATAGAAGGTAATGAAAGCATAATTTCAATCCTTGAAGGAATAGAGAAAAAATTGAGTAGACCTCTACCACCACCTTCACTTCAATTGAAAAAACCTTTACCGCAAAGAATGTGATTCCATGGTTAAAAGCCAAGCAGACATAGTTTCAGCAGTGATAATAGTTGTTCTTGCTTTGAGTTTAACTTCTTCAGCCTTGTTGTGGGGCTTACCTTTGATCCAAAAAAGACAAGATAGTGTTATGGTTACAAGAGCCCACAATTTTTTTAATAAAGAGTTGGTTTCTAAAATTAAGAGTGTTGCAAATGTAGGAGGGACGGAAAAAGCCATTCTTGATGTTAAAGGTATATGGACGCTAAATGTTACAAAAAACACAATTTCTTTCATGTTCTTCAGCAAAGCTTCTGATAAAGCTACAGGAGTTTGGGTTGGAGAAGGTTGTGATAGTGTTGAAGGTTTTAAAGGGCAAGAAGGAATTTTTGGTGAAGAGGAGCCATGTTTAGTTTGCGCTTTTTCGAAAGAAGTTAGCGGTGGATATGAGATAACTTATGAAATTGGGTGCAGGACTTTAACTTCAGACGGGAAAAAATATAAAATTGAGTTTGTTAAACCAACAGGCGGATTAACGACATCTACAGGCAAAGGAATTGCAATTTCACGTCAATCCGTAAGTCAAGTAGACCCAAACTTAATTATTACAAAAATAGAAATTCTTTTATTATGAGAAAAGGTCAAAGTTTAATAATTCAATTCTTGCTTTTTTTCCTCATAGGATTTTCAATTTTCATATCAGTTGGGAGTTTTTTCAAATATCAACTCGACTTGCTGAGACAAGATATAATGTCTTCAACCACAAACTTAACAAGCAGTTACATTTCATCAGCCGTTATTTCAGTAGTGGATTCTTGTAAACAATGCAACTTAGTTAGTTTCACACTTGAAACTTACAATTTTTCAACAGGAGGATATCCTGTAGAGATAGGAATTGAAAACAGTGAGCTAAAAGTTTTTGCAGGTGAAGTGGGAATAAATAGCAGCATTCACAACTTGAACTATACTTTGAATTTGTTGCCTGTAAAAACTTCAATTTCTATTAAACCTATAACTTTAACATTTAACAGGAGTAATTATAATTTAGAGGTAAGATGATGAACCCACTTCAAGTTTTCATAAGAAGGCTAATAAATGGATGTAAAATCAAACTCCAAACTTTCCAAACTCCAAAACCACAGCAACAAACTATTCAAATTGTTCAGCCTCAGCCAATTGTTGTGCCCATTGTAGCAAAAGAAGAGAAAGAAGTGAAAAAGGAAGAAAAGAAAATTATAGAAGGAATAGAAATACCAAAAATTCCTTCAACGATTAAGCCTGTTGAATTTTCAGAAACTGAAATTGAGAAAATTTCTTTGGTACAACCTTTAATACCTAGAAAGCCTGCTAAAGGAGAACCAATTTTAGCATATGCTAAAATTTATTTTGATGAAAAAGAGAAGAGGTATGTGTATGAAGTTGTTGAACCACCTTTAACACAAAAGTTGAGCGAAGTTCTAAAGAAAATCAAAGAAATAATGGAAGAAAGGTTAGATGTAGAATTTTCAAAACTTAAAACTTTTGAAGCTAAAGAATATTTGAGGTCACAAATTTCACAAATAGCAAAATCTTTCAGGATAAAATTGAGCGAAAACGAAATGAAAATTCTGCAGTACTACATAGAAAGAGATTTCATAGGTTTAGGTAAAATAGAACCTTTGATGAATGATGAAGAAATAGAAGATATAAGTTGCGACGGTGTAGGCATTCCTGTTTTTGTTTTCCACAGAAATCCAAACTTAGGTTCTTTGATGACGAATATCGTCTTTGAAAATCAAGATGAGCTTGATTCTTTTGTTATGAGGCTTGCCCAAATTTGTGGAAAGTCTGTTTCAATAGCTGAGCCACTCCTTTCAGGTTCTTTGCCGGATGGAAGCAGAGTTCAAGCAACTCTAGCTACAGATATAGCGAGAAGGGGAAGCAATTTCACAATAAGAAAATTCACAGAAAAACCCTTAACTCCAGTTCACTTATTGGCTTACAACACTCTTGACATAAAAATTTTATCTTACCTTTGGTTCGTTGTTGATATGGGTAAAAGCATTCTTGTTTGTGGTGGGACAGCTTCAGGCAAAACAACACTTTTAAATATCCTTTCAATGTTCATAAGACCTGAAATGAAAATCGTTTCAATTGAAGACACACCTGAACTTAAATTACCTCATCCCCACTGGGTTCCACAAGTTGCTAGAACTGCTATTGCAACTGAAATAGGTAAAAAATATGGTGAAATAGATTTGTTCGATTTACTAAAAGAAAGTTTAAGGCAAAGACCAGATTACATAATAGTTGGTGAAGTTAGAGGTAAAGAAGCTTACGTTCTATTCCAAGAAATGGCTACAGGACATCCAAGCTTAGCAACAATTCATGCAGAAAACATATCAAAATTGTTAGACAGACTTACAACACCACCAATAAGTTTGCCACCAAGCTTGGTTGCAGGTGCTGATGTCATTGTTTTCCTTTTAATGACAAGACATAGAAACAAACAAGTTAGAAGAGTTACTGAAATTTTAGAAGTTGTTGGTCTTGATGAAGAAACTAAGACTCCAATTTTCAACCAAATCTTTAAATGGAATTCCATTAAAGATAGTTTTGAAATTTGTGGGAAAAGCGCAATTCTTAAAAAAATTTCAGAATCTTCTGGTCTCACAGAGAAAGAGATAAAAGAAGAAATAGAAAGGAGGATGATTGTTTTAGATTGGATGGTGAAAAACAATATTTTAGAGTTTGAAGATTTTGCAAGAATTGTAAACTTCTACTACAAAAACCCAAACCAGCTTTTAGCAATTATTCAAGGAGGTTTTTAAATGGTTATTTCAAGCTTTGCAAGTTTTTTTTACCCTTTAGTAGATTTTGCTTTACCCTACTTTCCAACTTTGAAGATGGATTTGAAAAAAGCTGGTATAAAACTTTCCACAAAAGAATTCTTGGCTAGAGGCATTTTTTTTACAACATTTGCTTTTGTGGTAAGTTTACCGGTTTTTTCCACGATTTTTGCCTACTTATTAAAAAACTTTTTGTTCAGTTTTCTCTCGGCAATCACAGCATCTTCTTTCCTCCTAGTTTTTTTGTTCATAATTTATGTGAATTACCCAAAAATTTTGATATCTCAAAAAAGTAAGCAGATCGATAGTCAAATTTCTTTCGCAACAATTCACCTTTCAACTTTGGTGAGCACAAAATTGCCTCTTCACAAAGTTTTTGAAATTTTTTCAAATTTTCCAGAGTATGGGGAAATAACAAAAGAAATAAGCTTAATCAATAATGAAATAAAAATGTTTGGGTTGGATGTTAATAAAGCAATAGAGAGAGCTATTGAAAGATCTCCTTCAAAAAATTTAACCGAACTTTTGTGGGGGATTCTTTCAACCAATTTAACAGGAGGAGATATTGAAATTTATTTGAAAGAAAAAGCTAGAAGCTTTCTAGTTGAATATAGAAATAAGCTTAAAGAATTTTCCCACCAAATCTCAATCTACTTAGAAATTTACATATCTGCGGTAATCCTTGGTGCAATATTCTTCTTGATTTTAACTTCTATAGTGAGTGGAATAAGCGGTGTTGGCGCACAAACTATTTTCCTGCAATTTTTCCTCATATTTATTTTCTTGCCACTTATTTCAGCTATTTTCATTTATTTAGTAAAATCTTCTTGTCCAAGTGGTGAGTGATGAAAATAAATCTTACAACAGAGCAAAAGATTGTTTTGATATCATCTACAATTACCATTTTCTTAATTTCAATTGGAATTTTTTCTGCAGACGAAACAACAAGGTTTGGTGTAATTTCAAACGCTTTCATACTTTTCGCTTTCATGTTGATTTTGCCTTTCATATTTCTAAAGTATCAAAGGGAAAGGGCTTTGAGAGAAATGGAAGAAAAAATGCCACTTTTCTTGAGAGATTTGGTAGAAAATCTTCGCTCAGGAATTCCTCTTCATCAAGCAATTCTTCACTGTAGCAAGCTTGATTATGGCGAGCTCTCAAAACAACTGAAAAAAATTGGGAATCAAATTTCATGGAACATGCCTTTAAATAAAGTTTTAGACCAATTTGAGAAAAGAGTGAGCAAAAGCAGAAAGCTTTCTATAGCTTTAAGGATACTAAAAGAGTCTTATTTCACAGGAGGGGATATCATTTCAACTTTAAGTTCGCTTGTTGATAATTTGACTGAATTGAATGAAGTGGAAAAAGAAAGGATGAGTGTGACAAATCAATATGTTGTTTTAATTTATGCTGTAGCTTTCATCTTCGTTGCGATATTGGTTGTGATAAATAGACTCATGCTACCGATTTTCCAATCTCCTGGCATTGAAGCAATGGGTCTTGTTAACCCTTGCTCTGATAGCTACGACTTAATATGCGAAATCTTTAACTTACCTTCAAAATACATTTTTGCAGTTAAAGATTCAAGGAGTATAGGAAGCTACTACCTTTCAATTTTCTTTTACATGAGCACAATCATAGCAATTTCTTGCGGCTTGGTAGTGGGTGAAATGAGAGAAAGGTCTTTGCTAGCTGGCTTAAAACATTCTCTCATACTTACAATGGCTTGCTGGGGAATATTGTTGCTGTTAAAAGTATTGAATCTTTTGGGTGTTTAGGTGAAATCTCAAATAAGTTTTGTTGAATTCATAACTTCAATGCTAATTTTTTCAAGTTTTGTAACTTATTTTTCGATTCACAGCTTATCTTCTGCTTCTTTTTATCTTGCCGAAATAAAAATGGAAAGATTAAGAAGTGAAGCTTACCAAATCTCAGAACTTTTGATTAACGATCCGGGAGAACCTTTGAATTGGAATGTCATTAACTTTGCAAATGTGAGAAGAATAGGACTTTTAGATCACACACAAAACAAAACCAATCTTTTATCAAAAGCAAAGTTAGATAGGTTGATATTTCTATGTTCAACTGATTACAATTCACTGAAAAGAAAATTTGGAACAGACTTAAATTTTCAAATTTTTTTTAAGTTGGAAGGAAGCACGGCTGTTTGCTCTTCACCATCTCTACCAGAAAAAAATAAAGGAAGCATAACAAGGGTCTTCGCTTACTTGGAAGGTGCAGAAGTTAAATATGGAGAGATGGTGTTGAATGTTTGGTGAAAAAAGTCAAATCAACATATTCGAGATGATTACGGTGCTTACAGCTTTGCTAGTGGCTTTTGGAATTTTTTTCCAACCCTTCACATACAGAACAAGGTGGAGAGAAGCACAAATTTTACTACTTTCAAGAGACCTTCTTTTAAGCTTTGATAGATTGAACAAAATTTATGAAGCTTCTTTTGATACAAATTTTCTTTTCAATTTTCTTGAGTCTAAATTTAACATAAGCAACAAAACTTTGATAGCTTGGAAGGAAATTAAAGGAACTATACCAGAAACAATAGTCATAGCTTGCAATTGCTCTAGAGAAGAAATAGATAAAATGAACTTTTGGTTCAATCCACTCAAGCTTAACAATCGAACAGTTCACTTGATATTCCTTCAATCAAATCTAGAAAACATACCAATAGAGACAGATGTTCTTCTAATCAAAGGCTACAAAAACCTTTCAAATTACAAAATTAAATTCCAAGATTATTTGAAAATGGGGGTTGGAATAGTAGAGATGATGAATTTTGGCTCTTCAAGTGAAATTGACATAGTGCAAAGGGAAATTTTTGGTTTAGAATGGGAAGCCAATCCAAGCTCAACAACATTCATGAGTTTTTCCATACCTTCAACTTCAAAAAACCTCACTTATTTTCCTTACAAATATTTTCATAAAATTCCCCTTCCAGTTAATATTAGCTATGCGGACTCAAGTCGAACTTTTCCAGGTTGCCAAGCAACTGTACCAAACGGCACTTTATTTTTCAACAAAATAAATTACAATTTCTGGATTTGTAATGCAACTCATGTCATTTTTGATACAAATGGGGATGGAAGTGGAGATGTGTATGTTAAAGTTAGAAATGTCGTGACAATTGGAAGTCAAGACTTCAAATTGAGCTACATTAATGGAAACGAAAGCATATCTCTTTCTTTCAATTCTACTTATTCATTTCCATACGGTGTGAATTTAGCCAAATTGAAAGCAATAGATGGAAGTAAAGTGTTTTTGAAAGCTTTTTCTGGAGCAGAAGAATATCCTGCAGTTATTTTAAATTACTCAAGAGTTGCTTGGATGTACGATTTTGGGAACAACCCTTCACATGAAGAAAAACAATTGCTTGCTTCTTTGCTGCTTTGGTCTTCAAAGAAAAAGTACTCAACGCTTAAATTACCTGTGAAAAGTGGTTTTTCTTCTTCTTATTTGAATGTGAAGAATTATGACATGTTTGAAGTTTATGAAATAAATTTAGGTTTAGCTTCCCCTTACTGATCACTTTAATCTTAAGCTTTCCAAGTTTCTTGGAACATTTGTCTCAACTCTAAAAATTCTGTGAATTGTTCTTGCAAGTTCTAAAGATTTTTGGGCTTCCCCATGCGCAATCACTATTCTATCAGGTTTTGAAGTTAGCTTATGGATAAAAGCTAGCAATTGATTTCTATCTGAGTGTCCGCTCAAACCTTCTATTGTTTGAACATTCATCTTCATTTCTATCGAGATTAATTTTCCTTCTTCTGTTTTAACAGGAATTTCTCTCCAACCTTTTTGTATTCTTCTACCCAAAGTACCTTCACACTGATAACCAACAAAAACTAAAGTATTGTTTGGATTTTCTGCTAAAGCTTTCAAATGCTCCATCACAGGCCCACCTATTAGCATTCCACTTGTTGATATTATAACACAAGGCTTTTCTTCCCATGCTTTTTCCCTCTCACTTTGTGAAGAAATCCTTTTGAAAATTGGGTTCAAGAATGGGTCTTGACCTGAAAAAATTTTTTTCTGCATGTTTCTCGATAGATATTCTGGATAAGCTGTGAAAATACCATTGGCATCCCAAATCATACCATCTATGAAAACAGGATATTGAAAGTTTTTTTCGACGAGAATTGCCATAACTTCTTGTGCCCTTTCTACAGAAAAAGAAGGAATAAGACAAATTCCATTTTTTTCCATAGTTGAGTTTATTGTATTCATGAGTTGATTTTCAGTTTCTGTCCTTGAAGGCATAACATCTTTTTCCCCACCATAAGTTGATTCAATGATTAGAGTTTCGATTCTTTGAAAATTTGTGAAAGCAGGTTCAAGCAATGTTGTTCTTCCAAATTTTTGGTCTAAAGCATAAACTATGTTGTGAAGACCTTCGCCTATGTGAAGATGGATTAAAGCAGAACCAAGGATATGCCCAGCGTTTTGAAAAGTTAATCTTACGTCAGGAGCAACATCAGAAACTTCCCCATATTCTAAAGGAATTGTGTGCTTAACAGCTTCTTTCACACCTTTTGATGTGAAAAGTGGAGTTGTTGTACCTTTCTGCATAACATCTATGTAATCAAGCCAAAGTAAAGTGGCTAAATCAACAGTTGGAGTTGTCATGTAAAGAGGGCCATCATAACCCCTTTCATACAAAACAGGAACAAAACCACAATGGTCTAAATGGCTGTGAGAAACTATTATCGCATCAATTTCGTTGTAATCGAATTCTTTTGTGTGAAGGATTGGGTATTGATTAGCATTGGAAGCACCTACGGAAATCCCACAATCCAACAAAACTTTTGATTTTGGAGTTTCAACAAGTAAGCAACTTCTTCCAACTTCTCTGAAGCCACCTAGGGGTATAATTCTTATCCAATCTCTATTTGTACTTCTTTCAGTGAAAATGTTCTTTCCAACTTCGTTCAAGAACTTTTTCCTGAACTTACTTTCAGCATGTAAAACTTTCCTTATACCATTTATAACATCAGACTTTATAGGTGGAACTCTTTCTATTCTTGGCACCCAAAGAGTTTCGGCTTTAATTTTTTTGAAAGTTTCTCCACCTTTCCCAATAACTAAACCAGGTTTTTCAGCAGCTATTATCACCAAACTCCTTTCGGGCTCAAAGTAAATTTCCTTGATTTTTGCTTCTTCTGGCACAATTTCCTTGATCTTTTCTTTAGCAGCTTCTTCATCCAAGCAGAGATTTTTCTCCAACCTTACTTCAACCCTCTTTTTAATTTCTCCAACTATTTGCTTTATCACTTCTTCACACGTCTTGAAAAATTCCCTATCTTTTGTGTAAACTATGATTTCTGAACCTTCTAGCTCTATTCTACTCACTACTTCCTTTGGTAGACTATTCTTTACTTTTTCCAGAATTTCCATCCAAACCACAACTCACTTTTCAATCTCGTCTAGGGATTCGTATCTTGTTATTTTAATCCCATCTTTAGTTATAACAGCTACGTCAACACCTTTTCCACCAGATGCTATATCACGCTCAACAGCAGCTTTTATAGCTCTTAAAGCTATTTTTTTCCCTTCTTCAACAGAAATATCAGGCTTAAAGCTATCTTCAAGAACACCTAAAGCTATTGGCGATCCAGAGCCTGTTGAAAAGAATTTCTTTTCTTCTTCCCATCCCCCAATTGCATCTAGACTGAAAATTTTTGGGCCAGTTTCATCGTAACCTGCCAGGATTAACTGAACATAATAAGGGAAGAATTTACTGCCTTGCAAGATGTTGGAAAGTAGGATACAAGCCCCTTTAACTGAGATTTTTCTCTGGTTTTGGATTTCAAAAAGCTTTAGTTCAGCTTTCATGTATCTTGCCAGAGTTTGGGCATCACCACTAACTCCAGCTATTGTCATAGCTATATGATCAGCTATTGGTAAGATCTTTTCGGATTCTTTGCTTGCAACTAAGTAGCCCATTGTTGATTTTTTTTCTGCAGCCAAAACTACTCCATCTCTACAAATCAAACCAACAGTAGTTGTACCACTTTTCATAATTTTTAGCTTATCTTCATTCAATTCGTTCAAGGTATCACCCAGAAATTGATAATTTTAATTATGCCTTTGATTTTAAATAGCTTTCGGAATTGGAGCATAAAGTTAATAAGACCTTGCCATGTAAACAACTTCTTTTGCTTCTTTATTGCAATAAATACAATTCGAAAAAACTTCTTCTTTCTCAAAAGGAACAACTCTTATAGTAGCTCCTGTTTCTACTTTAATTTTTTCTTCACAACTTTCTTCACCACACCAACAAACTTTTAAAAAACCTCCTTTTTCTTCAATAACTTTTTTGAATTCTTCCATATTTTTTACAACTGTTATGTGTTTTTCCAGAAAATCTTTTGCTTTTTCAAACAATTCTTTCTGTATTTCTTCCAAAATTTCACCAACTTTTTCAACCAATTCTTTCTCTTCAACTTGAATTTTTTTGAAATCGTTTCTTTTCACAAGAACAACTCTCTTTTCTTTCAAATCTTTAGGCCCAATTTCAATCCTTAAAGGTACACCTTTCAGTTCCCATTCATTGAACTTCCAACCTGGCGTGTATTCTTTCCTCTCATCGATTAAAACAGAAAAGTTTGCTCTCTTTAATTTTTCTTCTAATTTTTTCGCTCTCTTAACAACTTTTTCAAATTCCTTTTCACTGTAATAAATAGGAACTATAACAACTTGTATAGGAGCAACTTTGGGTGGTAAAATTAAACCTTTGTCATCACCATGCACCATAACTAAAGCTCCTATCAGTCGAGTTGAAATTCCCCATGAAGTTTGCCACACATACTTTTCTTTTTCGTCTTTATCCAAGAATTTAATTTCAAAAGGTTTTGAAAAATTTTGTCCAAGGTTGTGAGAAGTGCCCATCTGTAAAGCTTTACCATCAGGCATAATCGCTTCTAATGTTGTTGTATATAAAGCTCCAGCAAATTTTTCTCTCTCGCTTTTCTTTCCGACCAAAACAGGAATTGCCAGATATTCTTCCATAAGCTTTCGATAAAAATTCAATATCTTCATAACTTCTTCGTCAGCTTCTTCTTTAGTTGCATGTGCAGTATGACCTTCTTGCCACAAAAATTCGCTACCTCTTATGAAAGGTTTTGTTGATTTTATTTCTGCTCTTAATACATTGCACCACTGATTTAACAAAACTGGCAAATCACGCCAACTTCTTATCCATTTTGAGTAAAAGTGGTAAATTATAGTTTCTGAAGTTGGTCTTATGGCTAGCTTTTCTCCCAGCTTATTATCTCCAGCTTCTGTTACCCAGAAAACTTCTGGTACGAAACCTTTAAAATGCTCTGCTTCTTTCTTCAAAAAGCTTTCTGGAATGAGCAAAGGGAAATAAGCATTTTTGTGTCCAGATTCTTTAATCATTTTATCAAAAATCTCTTTAATTCTTTCCCATATCTCGAAAGAGTATTCTCTCATCGCTATTGTTCCCTGCACAGGCCCATAATCTGCAAGACCAGATTTAATTACAACTTGAGAATACCATTCCGAAAAATTTTCCTCCTTTTTTACAGTTATACCTTCTTTAGACATACTATCCTTTTATATTTTTTGATATTTCTTCTTTAAGTTTATCCACAAAACTTTCTAAAATTTTTCTTGCGTGGGATTTTTGAACATATGAGCCAAAATTTAAATCACAGTTGTGAAGGTTGTACTTTGAGAAAAGTGCATAAATTTCTTCTACGTATCTAAACATGGAATGTGAAAATAAATAGTTATTCCTCTTAATTTCATCGAACAGCGACATTAACAACCTTACTTTTTTAGCACTTTCTTCAGCTTTTGAAGGGGTTTTGTATTGGAGCGAGTTTACAAATTCCAGCAATATTTCCTTCTTAAAAAGAGGGTTAAGATAAGCTTCTATATCAGTTGAGCCTTTAGTGAAAACCAATTCCCAAATCCCTTCAAATCCCTTTTTTTCAAAAATCTTTAAAGTTTCAACCAATTCTTCATAACTCATGTTTGCTAAAAATTAAATATTTCCCTAAAAAGATTTATAGTTTGATGGTTAGGAGAGAAAAATTCAAGCCAAGCTATTTATTGATAGGGAAGAAAGAAATGGAGGAAAGAATTGAAAAACTATACAAAATTCTGGAGAAATGTGAATTGTGTCCAAGAAAATGCCATGTTAATAGGCTTAAGGGAGAAAGAGGAGTTTGCCTTTCTGGCGAAAAACTCAAAGTTTCCAGTTATTTTCCGCATTTTGGCGAGGAAGATGTTTTGGTAGGAACGCATGGCTCAGGAACAATTTTCTTATCAAATTGCAATTTGAAATGCATTTATTGCCAAAATTATGAGATTTCTCACCTAGGAGAAGGTGAAGAATATTCTGAAGAAGAAGTTGCAGAGATGATGTTATATTTACAGAAAAGAGGATGTCACAATATAAATCTAGTAACACCAACTCATTTTGCTCCACAACTTGTTAAAGCAATTGGGATAGCTGGCAAGAAAGGTCTTGAAGTACCCATAGTTTGGAATTGTGGTGGATATGAAAATGTAGAAGTGATTAAATTGCTTGAAGGAATCGTTGACATATATATGCCAGATATAAAATACGGTAGCAATGAAGGAGCAAAGAAATATTCCAACCCACCTGTTGCGGATTATTGGGATAGGTGTAGAGAAGCTGTGAAAGAAATGCATAGGCAAGTGGGCGATTTGAAAATTGATGAAAGAGGGTTAGCTTACAGGGGTTTACTCATAAGACATTTAGTTTTACCAAGAAATATAGCAGAATCTGAAGCTGTTTTGAATTTTATAGCAAAAGAAATTTCTCCAAATAGCTATGTAAACATAATGTCTCAATATTACCCTGCAGGAGAAGTAATTCTCAACCCTAACAAGTATCCTGAGCTGAGAGAAAGTATAAGGGAAGATTACTTGAAAGCAATAAAGTTAGCAATAAAGCTTGGACTTACAAGAGGTTTAGAAGAAAGACAGCTTAGAAGAATTTAAATAAATTTGGTTTCATAGTTTAAGTAGATATTATGAAGCTGGCAGTTTTATCAGATTTTCATTTCGGTTTTGCTTTTACCCCTGAGCTTGAAGAAGACAGTTTTGAGAATGCAGACGAAGCAATGGAAAAAGCTTTGAAAGCTGACTTGATTTTGCTTTTGGGCGATATCTTCGATTCTCGCGTCCCTAAAACACAAACTTGGGCAAAAGCTATGAAAATTTTGGTCAAGCCATTGTTAGAAGAGGATAGAGGGGTGAAATTGATAAGTTCTACTAAAGAGCTAAAAAAAGCTTCTGTTAGAACTTTGAGCCATTTACCGGTTATAGCTATTCATGGGACTCATGAAAGAAGGGGAAGGGGAGAATTGAATGCTGTTGAAGTTTTGGAAAATGCAGGCTTGTTAATTCATTTACATTGCCACACCATAGTTTTAGAAAAAGATGGGATAAAGATTGCAATTCATGGTATGTCAGGTGTACCTGAAAGATTTGCAAAAGATATACTTAAACAATGGAATCCTCAACCAGTTGAAAATTGTTTCAACATTTTGCTTCTCCACCAAAGCATTAATCCTTACATCTACTCCCCTCTTGAACCTCCAAGTATTTCAATTTCAGATTTACCAAAAGGTTTTGATTTGATTTTAGATGGTCACGTGCATCAAAATGCTCAAGAAAAAATAAATGGTACAACTTTGATTTTCCCAGGAAGTACTGTAGTTACACAGTTTGAAAGATCTGAAAGTGAAGTTGAAAAGGGATTCTACTTCATAGAATTGAAAGATGGGATTAAAATTGAATTTTGCCCTTTGCAGAAAGCTAGAAAATTCTTTTACGAAGAAATTCAATTGAAAGAAAGTTTTAAGAAAGAGCAAATAGAAAGCAAGATAAAAGAAATTTTGAGCAAGAATTTAACCAAACCTCCTATAATAAGGATTAAGCTTAAAGGTTCTGAAATCCTTGACAAAGAATTGAACAACTTGGAAAAAATTTTTGCAGGCAAAGCTATTTTAATTTTTGCAAAAGATTTTGAATCTCGTGAAGTGGAGAAAAAAGCTGAATTTTTAAGAGCTTTGAGAGAGCAAAGGCTTTCTGTTGAAGATATAGGTATAGAAATTTTGAGAAAGAATTTGGAAGAATTGAACTTTTCTTTCTCTTTTGATTATGAGCAAATTTTCAGGTTATTGAGTGAAGGAGAAGTGGAAAAAACACTTCAAATATTGCTAGGTGAACAGAAAACTTTAGAAGGAATTTTAATCAAATCTTTAAAAGAATTTGGTGTGAAGAATGATTAAAAGCGTTGTGCTGAAAAATTGGCGCTCCCATCTAGAATCGAAATTCGAATTTTTGCCTGGCACAAACATCTTGTTAGGGAGCATAGGTTCTGGAAAGTCTTCAGTTCTAGATGCCATTTGCTTTGCTTTCTTCGGAATTTTCCCTTCTCTTCAATCAAAAAAAATTAAGTTAGACGATGTTATAATGAGAAAGCCTGTAGAAAAAGATAGAGCTGAAGTTGAAGTTCAATTTGTTTTCAATGGCAAAGAATATTCGATTAAAAGGGTTATAGAAAGGGGGAAAGGTACAACTTATTCTGAAATAAGGGAAGATGGGAAGCTTCTAGAAGCTCCTCACACTCAAAGGGTTAATGAAATTGTTGAAGAAATTTTGAAAATTGATTATGATTTGTTTTCAAAAGCTGTTTATTCGGAGCAAAATGCTTTGGATTATTTCTTAACTATACCAAAAGGTCATAGAAGAGAAAAAATAGACGAACTTTTGGGAATAAAAAAGTTTGAAGAAGCAAGATCAGCTTCTGTTAGTTTAAGGAATAGAATTAGTGATAGAAAAATAGAGAAAGAAAATATAATTCGTCAAGTTAATGAAGAGGAGTTGAAGAAGAATATTTTTCAGTTAGAAGAAGAAGTTAAAAAGCTTTCTAGTGAAAAAGAAAATTTGAAGAAGATTTTGGAAGAAGTAAGTGGAAAGAGAAGGGTTTTGGAAGAAGAAGTAAAAGATTTGAAGAAAGTTAAAGAAGAATTGGAAATTTTGAAGAGAGAAGAAAAAGGGAAAGAAAGTGTTCTTGAAGAAACCATTAAAATTATGAATTCAATTGAAGAGGCTGTGAGAAGTTTTTCTAAAGAAGGTGTGGAGAGAAGTTTAAAAGAATTTGAAGAGAGTTCGAAAAAACTGGAAAAAGAGTTGAAAGAAAAGAAAGAAGAGTATGAGAAAATTTTTTCTGAAATATCTAAGGCAGAAAGCAGTTTGAAAATTTTGAAAGAGGAAAAGTTACCAAAACTGAAATCACAATTTGAAGAGAAGACTTTGCTTAAAAAAGAGCTTGAGCATTTGTTGAGTTTAAGCGGAGAAAACATAGAACTTCAAATTGATGAAAAGAGAGAAGAATTGGAAAAAATTAGCTCTGAAATTTCTTCAACAATTGCTACGATGAATGATTTGAATTATTTAATTCAACAACTTTCTTCAGCAGAAAGCAAGTGTCCGCTTTGTGATTCAATTTTAACATCTGAAAAGAGAAATCTTCTGATGAAACAAAAAGAAGAGCAACTCAAGAATTTGAAAGAAAATTTAGAGAATTTAAAAACAGCTAAGGAAAAATTGAGTGAAAACATTAAAAAACTTGAAGATTCTGCCAAGAGGATAAGCGAGCTTTACATTCAAGTGAAAGACTTACAAGATGTTGAAAAAGAGCTTACAAGTTCGGAAAGAATTGTATCCCAACTAGATTCTTTCTTATCAGAAGCAAGAGATATTTTGAATGAAGTTAAGAGTGAAGTTGAAGAAATAGAAAGAAAAATCAAAGAGAATGAAGAAAAGAAAAGGAGATATGAAATAATTTTAATTCAACTTCAAGATTTAGAAGAAAAAAGAAATAGGAGAAAAGAATTGGAGAAAGAAATAGAAGGAATAAAAGAAAAATTAAGAGAAGTGGAATTGAAACTTGAAGGGAAAGATTTGGCAAAAATGGAAGAAAATCTTAAAGATTTGGTAAGCATGGAAAGCGAAATTAGAACTAAACTTCATTCTTGTGATTTCTTGATCCAAGAAAAAGAATTGAGGAAAAGGGAGTATGAAGAAAAGCTCGAAGATTTGGAAAAAATGAAAAAAGAGGTTAAAAAACTTGAGAGTTTGCTAAGAGATCTTGAGATTTTTATTCAAGCTGTTGAAGAAACACAAATTGAATTGAGGAACAATTTTGTTGAAATAGTTAACTCAACAATGAACAAGCTATGGAACACTCTTTATCCTTATAGAGATTTTGTTGCAATAAGGCTCAACACAGAAGAAGGGGATTACATTTTGCAACTTCAAGGAAGAGATGGAAGGTGGGTTAATGTGGAAGGTAATGTTTCAGGAGGAGAAAGAGCAATAAGTTGTTTGGCCTTGAGGATTGCTTTAGCTTTAGCTCTTGCCCCTCATCTCAAGATTTTAGTTTTAGATGAGCCAACAGCCAACCTTGATGTTAAAGCTATTTCCGAATTAGCTAAAACTTTAAGAGAAAGGATCAATGAGTTCATAGAGCAAACTTTTCTCATAACACATCAAGCTGAGCTTGAAGATGCTGCTACAGGCTCTGTTTATAAACTTGAAAGGGAAAAGGAAAGAGACGAGCCAACAAGAGTTGCGAGAATAGATTAAAAATAAGGGTAAAGAAATACAATTAATTTTTGTGAAAATAGAAAGAGTTGAAAGCGGAATTCCGGGGTTGGACAAATTGATAGAAGGAGGTTTTGTTAAAGGTTCTGTCAATTTGATAGCGGGAGCAACTGGAACTGGCAAATCTATTTTTGGTTGCCAATTCATTCTACATGGCTTAAAAAAAGGGGAAAATGGAGTTTACATTTGTTTGGAGCAAAGTGTTGAAGATTTGCTTTCAGATGTTAGCAAATTCGGTTGGGATAAAGAATTTAAGAAATACATGGAGCAAGAAAGGTTGAAACTCGAAAGTGTTTTGCCAACTAGCATAAAAAAGCTTGGCGAGCTTATATTCGATAGAGTTGAAAGGATAGATGCTGAAAGGCTTGTTGTTGATAGCATCACAGTTGCTGCTATGGGATGGGAAGAAACTAGTGATATTTCGAAAATAAGAAGAGAGCTTTTTGATTTCATACAAAATTTGAAGAAAAGAGGTGTTACAAGCTTATTGATAGCTGAAATACCAGAAACAGAGCCAAAAGCTTTGAGTAAATTTGGTTTTGAGGAGTTTGTGGTTGATGGTGTGATAGTTTTACATTATTTAGAATACACAGCTGGAAGTACACCAAGGAGCTTAGTCATAAGGAAGATGAGAAGGACAAACCACGGTGTTGATATTTATCCGATTGAGATAACTGATAAGGGTATGGTTGTTAAGAAAATTTAACAATCAGTTCTACTTGAAAAGTTTTTCAAAGGGGTAAACTATAATTCCCTTCATGGATTTAATTTCAAAAGGATAAACTTCAGTTGCATGATTAGTTGCTCTCATCTTCCTTATTGTTATGCCTCTAGGAGAAAGCCCTGGATAATAAGAGAGCAAA